>Ga0136655_1000771_pt1 | contig 14633 bp, 10 predicted proteins | sample CPBDNA_2_FD_94863 | JGI IMG/M metagenome (GOLD analysis project Ga0136655, IMG submission 94863) | Freshwater to marine salinity gradient microbial communities from Chesapeake Bay, USA - CPBay_Spr_15_0.8_DNA (version 2) | ecosystem: Environmental > Aquatic > Marine > Coastal | place: USA...
AGCCAGAAAACCCCAGTCCCCAGACCAGGATAAGTGAGGCGAGTGCACGTTTGTTTGTTGTAGACATGGCGCTCAGCAACCTCAGTCGAGTTCAAATACCTGCGCCGTTTTGGCAGGTATTTCTAACCGATCGGTCAGCTTATGCCGGTCTCCGGTCAACACGTTTTGTGCTCTCGTCGCCCCCGCGAGACCCTCGGCATAGCGGCTACTATCAAGACGTACCGCGTTTGGCTCGTTGTTCATAACGACCATTACCCGCTGCTCCTCGTTGAATCTGAAGTAAACATAAATGCCATCTCGCGGTGCGAAGTGAAGTAAGTCGCCGTTGTGGATGGCGGTGGCGTCTCGGCGCCAGGTAAATAGCGTCGAAATAAAGTCCTGAGCCGCTGCAATATCGTCACTTAGCCCCTTACCTTTAAAGGCGTCGACGCGATCGCCTGACCACCCACCGGGGAAGTCGGCTCTCAAGCGACCATGATCGCCGTTGGGTCCGGCGTTCATTAACAGTTCTGTCCCGTAAAGCATCTGCGGGATTCCTCGGGTGGTCGCGAGGAAGGTCATTGCCATCTTATAGCGGTCAAAATTCTCATCGACCCCGGGGTACAAACGAGTCATATCGTGGTTATCAGCGATGAGCATCAGTCCCATAGGATCCGGATACAAAAAGTCATCGGTGAGTACTTGATAGAGTTTAACTAAACCCTTATCCCAGCTCTCTTCTTCATTCACTGCCTCCCTGATTGCCTGTTGCAGAGGGAAGTCCATAAGCTGCGGTGCGCCCGAGTCGTAGCCGTCGTGATTTTGCTTTCCCTTTTGCCAATAGGAAATCGTCGCCGGTTTCATCGACCACTCCTCACCCACGATACTCATGTTCGGGTACTCGGCGAGCACGCGCCCTGTAAAGTCCGACAAAAACGCGCGATCGTTGTAGGGCCAGGTATCGACTCGGACACCCGACAGATCCGCTGTTTCGATCCACCACAGGATATTTTGAATCAGGTAGGTCGCTAGCAAGGGGTTCTGCTGATTCAGATCGGGCATTGTTGGCACGAACCACCCTGTGATCATCTCGTCTTTATCGAAATCGGATGCATACGGATCTTGATGCGCTTCCCGGCGATGGTTGGTGGGTGAAAATTCGGCGTCGCGATTAATCCAGTCGGCGGTGGGTAAGTCATACATCCACGGGTGCTCGGAGCCGATATGGTTTGGCACAAAGTCATGAATGATGCCGATTCCGCGCTTCCTCGCACCACGACTTAGGTCGACATAATCAGAGTTGCTTCCTAAGCGCGCATCGACGCTATAGAGGTCGGTTACCGCGTAACCGTGGTAGGAGCTGTCTTTCTGGTTGTTCTCCAAGACGGGAGTCATCCAGAGCTGCGTCATTCCGAGTTGTGTGAAGTAGTCGAGATTTTTTTTGATCCCCGCCAAGTCACCACCGTGTCGCCCATAAGGATGCTGTCCATCCGCCGGCTCATGGAGGTGATCGACTGTGTCGTTGCTGGGGTCACCGTTTGCGAAGCGATCGGGCATGATCAGATAGACCGCATCTCTCGCACCGAATCCTTGTCGATCACTCGATTTTTCACGCCTCGCATGCAAAGGGTAAGACACTTCTGACGTTGTCCCATCTGCGGAGGTATACAGAAACTCAACTATTTGTGGCTCTGCGTCTGCATCAATCGCCAGGTCAACGAAAAGGTAGTTTGGGCTGTCGCCACTGGTCACTCGCTTTATCGTCGCATCACCCGATTCACTCGCGAGGCTGCCGTAGCCAATATCGTTGCCGTACATCATTAACTGAAGCGACGAGTCAGCCATACCTACCCACCAGTTAGGCGGGTCGACACGATCTATAGCGGCGCCAGCTGTGTGGCTAAAACTGCTACCTAATAGCGCGAGAAAAAAAGTAGCCTTGAAGTTCATGTGGTTGCCTCCAACTGCGACAAAAGGGTCTTTAACGACTTTCCCTGCGTTATTGTTTGATCAGGCTGATGGCAAAGCCACCGCCTTTAGCCATCCTCACATCTAAGGTTGAGTCTGCGGTGACTGTCATGGTCTCGATAACAGCATCGTAGGGGCTAGTCTCCCAATCTGCCTCGGGACCGTCCCGGTAGACGGTGGCGATATAGGAGCCCTCGCCCAAGAAGTTGAAATCAAGGGTCACAGACCGCGCGTTTTCGTTCGTAATGCCGCCAATAAACCAATTGTTTGAGCCCCGCTCCTGGCGCGCATAAACCACGTATTCACCAATTTCACCTTCCAGCGGCAATGACTCTTCCCAGTCTGCCGGTACGTCCTTGATGAACTGAAAGAGGTCGAGTTTGGCTGCGTAATTACGCGGTAAATCGGCCGCCATCTGCAGGGGGCTGTACAGGACCACCATCAATGCCAACTGCTTGGCGATGGTGGTTCGAATACGCTCACTCGCGTCGATACCTTTAAAGGTGACGTCAAACACGCCGGGGGTGAAATCGAGCGGTCCGCCCATCATTCGAGTGAAGGGTAATATGGTGGTGTGCGCCGGCTGATTTCCTTCGGACCAGGCGTTATATTCCTGTCCGCGCACGCCCTCACGGGTCATGAAGTTGGGGTAGGTACGTCGTAGCCCTGTGGGTTTGATGGGCTCGTGCATATTGATGCCAATCTTGTATTTGGCTGCCAGCTCGATCGACTTCTGATAGTGATTCACCATGAACTGGCCGTGGTTCCACTCGTAGACCAGAAATTGGCCATTGTCATTGCCGTGGACGTCGTGGCGTGGATACCTATTCGAAAAGCCAACATAGCCGGTCTTCAGATGATTAACGCCCAGCTCCTGATAGAGCGCGTAAGCATCCTCCATTTGATCTTCGTAGTTTTTGATACCGCCCGAGGTCTCGTTATGGAGAATGAGGTCAACACTCTTTTCCTGTGCGTAGGCTGCCACTGCTTCGAGATCGAAAAACGGTTGCGCTTCAGTAAAACTAAAGAGGTCGGCGTTCGCGATCCAGTCGCCGTCCCAGCCGATATTCCAACCCTCGACGAGGAAGCCATCGAGGCCATGCTCGGAGATGAAGTCGATGTAGCGCTTGGCCTCTGCCGTTGTTGCACCCAAGATGTCGCCAGTTGCCCAGCTGTTTTCTCCAACGTGCATACCCCACCAAATGCCCATGTAAATACCGGGCTTTACCCACGATACATCACCGAGTTTGTTGGGTTCGTTGAGGTTGAGAATAAGGTTGGATGACAAGAGTTCCGTTGCGGAGTCACTGACCTGAATGGTGCGCCAAGGTGTCGCAAACGCGCCGCTTCTTCGAACCCTCACACCGTCGTAGCCGGCGACCAATTCACCTTTCAAGACACTGCTTTGGGTGCCTCTAAGCACCATACTTGAGTAGTCGACTAATGAGGCCTCGTGAATCGTAACGTAGCGCTCGGTGCTATCGAGAACGGTCAGCGGGGTATGCGCGCTTTTAACGCTGGCGACGTCTGTTTTTAAGTACTCGTACTCGTAGCGATCCTTGTTGTAGGCGGGGTTCCAGAATGCCCTGTCGCTTGGATTGGCTATGTCGAACTCGGTTAGCTCATCCGTAATTAGCAGTTCGCCGTCCGTAAAGTCATCGGGGAATTCAAAACGGAAGCCGACGCCCTCATCGAACACTCGAACCCGCAAAGTGAGCGCTCTATTGCCGTCGCTGATGGTAAAGCTTTGTTCGTTGTGATGGTCTCTGACAAGACGGCGCTCGCCCCAGGGTTGCTCCCAAAGCAGATCGACAGAGCCAGATGTGCCTGGCACGACCGAGAGTGCGCCGGTGAAGTCCGCCGCATTTGCGAAGGCAAACCCAAGACGGCTGTCGTTGATGACGGAGATGCCCTGATCGCTGACGGAGTAATGAACTCGTCCCAGTTCATCGTTACTGACGTGAAACGCCAACTCACCGTTTGGTGCAGTAACGGTGTAGACCTCAGGGCCCTTGGTACAGCTCGACAACAGAGCCACGCAAACCACACCTAAGACAAACGCACGAATCATTCCAACCCCCAATTATTTTTTACCGTGATTATACATCCCGAGTCTGTTTTGATCACTGCGATGTTAATTTTCTGGAGATTGTCGATTTTTTCTGCGTGATTGCCTCCACACTAGGAGGCAATCCAGTCAGTTTTCTGACCTGCGGATGAGGTGGCGTCACCGTCTCGCTTACGACACCAAAGCAGTGGTAACCATCACTGGGCCTTCAAGAAGGCATCGTGGGTTGGCAGCTTGTCGACCGTGCTTCTAATCAATGACTTTAGATCTCGCAACAGGCCCTGTAGCTGATCGCCGGAAATACAGTGCGCTAAGGGGTGATAGTCCTCTGGAACAAGCCTTTGACCAATCATGACTTGTTGCCACGCTATTTCATGGAAAAGCTCGTCGTTTTCCTTAAACACCTTACCCGAGCTTTTGAACAATTCTATGCGGTGAGCGAGGGAATCGGGGATATCCATGTTTCGACAGTCGATCCAGAACTGGCTGTCTGTGCGCTGGGTGACCTTGTAGTGCAGGATAATGAAGTCACGAATGTGCTCAAATTCAATCTTCGACTGACGATTGAATTCGTCTACTTCCGCTTCCTTGATACCGTTATGCGGGAAATGTTGGACGAGTCGTCGCAATCCGGCTTGTATCAGATGGATGCTGGTTGATTCCAGAGGTTCTAAAAATCCGCTGGCTAAACCGAACGAGATACAGTTCTTATTCCACTGCTTTTTTCGACGCCCGGTTTTGAAGGGAATACTGCGGGGCTCAGCCAGTGGCTCGCCCTCGAGATGATCAAGCAGCACCTGCCGCGCCTCATCATCGGAAATATAGTCACTGCAATACACGTGTCCATTGCCGGTGCGGTGCTGTAGCGGGATATTCCACTGCCATCCTGCCTTGTGAGCAATCGATCGCGTGTAGGGCCTGACTTCATCTGTTGATACAGTGGGTACGGCCATCGCCCGATCACAGGGTAGCCAGTGCCCCCACTCTTCGTAGCCCGTCTCGAGTGCCTGTTCAATGAGCAGTCCCCGGAAGCCAGAGCAATCCAGGAAGAGGTCTCCCTCGACCACCAAACCCGACTCGAGTTCTACCGATTGGATAAAGCCCGACTCACTGCACTGGTGAACCCGGTTGACAATGCCCTCGAAGCGCTTCACACCCTGCGCTTCGCAGAAGCCGCGAAGGTATTTTGCGTACAACCCGGCATCGAAGTGGTAAGCGTAGCTAAGCCCAGCAAGATCAGTACCCGGCAGCTGCTGAAGCTTGGCAAATTTGTTCCGCTTCGCTGTTTGGTAATTCAGTGAGAAGTCCCAGAAATCCGATTCGATTCCCTCTTGCTGGCTTCGCAACCAGAAATTGTGGAAGGTGCAGAAAGCGAAATCCTTGCCGATGTTGCCAAAGGCGTGCATATAGCTGTCGCCTTCCTGACCCCAGTTCTCGAACTGAATGCCCAGCTTGATGCTGCCCTGAGTCGCTTTGAGAAACTCGGACTCCTGAAAGCCTAGAGCGTTGTTGAAATTAATGATGGGGGGAATGGTTGCTTCGCCCACACCGACAATCCCAATGTCATCCGACTCCACCAAGGTAACAGAAACGACTTTACTCAACGTGCGCGTAAGAAGTGCCGCCGCGTTCCAGCCTGCGGTACCTCCACCCACGATGACCACTCGACTAACAGTGTGATCTGCCATTCTTATTTGCCCCCAACAAAAAAGCCCCGGCCGAGTGAACGGCGGGGACTTTAAGGTTAGCTAGTTTGCTTAGAAGTTGTAACTAAACCCGATGCGGAAGCTTTCACCGTACTCCTGGTAGTCACGGATCTGACCACCGTTGAGCGAAGTGAAAGGCTCGTCAGTCAAGTTAACGCCCTGAGCGTAAACGCGCAGGCCTTCTAGGTTAGCGATACCTGCATCGGCAAAGTCATAAGACAACTGAGCGTCGACGATGGTTTCACTCAGCATGGTGTACTGCTGAACACTAAAGCCCAAGCCGTAGAGATCGCCTTTGAAGTCGTCACGATGACGCATACTGAGGCGAGCCTCAAAGCCGCCGTTTTCGTAGTAAACGGTCGCCTGCTGGATGGTGTCAGACAACCCTGGGAGCTCGAAATCCGAACCACCCGGCGTCTTAATGTCCGACTCAACGCCTGTATGGCTCGCGAAGATACCCCAGCCGTCGAGGCTCTCGTGGATCATGCTTAGTGGCATGGCCAGAGAAATCTCCCAACCTGTCAGCGTTCCATCGCCACCGTTAACCTTACCGTTAACCGTTGCTGTGGTGCTGCCATCAGGTGTTGACTGACCGCTTGCCGCAAGGAAGTCAGAGACGTTGATCTCTGCTGCACCGTCGAAGATCCACTCCTTCAGATCTTTGTGGTAAAGGGCAATCGAGAAGTAACCATCATTAGCGAAATAGTTCTCGTAAGTCAGGTCGATACCCAGTGCCTCTTTTGGCTCAAGTGATGTGTTACCACCACCAGCGCCAATGTAGTTGCCGTACTGATCGGGCACCAGATTAATGCCAATACCAAACGACGCGTTCATCTCATCCATACGTGGGCGAGACATGGTTTGCGCAACACCCAAGCGAATAGTTTGCTTGTCATCCAATGCAACGCGGAGGTTCATGCTAGGCAGTGTATTACTGTAGTCATGTTTGACTGTCTGACGAATCAGACTGCCACCACTTTGCGCGAACGCATTGGATGACTGATCAGTCTGGATGTGTCGAACACCGATGTTACCGCTAACCTCTTTGCCCGCGATGACGGTCTCAAGATTCGCCATAGCAAACATGGTGGTAACGTCCTCTTTCACGTTCCATTGGTTGCTGGCATAGCTAGACTCTTCCAGAGTGAGGTCATAGAAACCGTCACGGACCATTCCCTGCGAGTCATACGCAACCATGTTGCCCATGCCAATAAAGTCTAGGCTAACGCTTCCAAGGTAGTACTGGTCAGGGATCGCCAGCATTTCTGGGAATACATTCAGGGTCATGAAGAAGTTCTCAGCTGTCTTCTTTTTGGTGCGCGCGCGGTGAGACACACCGTACTCGACACTGGTAATCATACCCTTATTGAGTTGCTGAGTTGCCGCGAGCTTAAGCGCATTCAGTTCATCATCGATGTTAGGTGCGTTTAAGAAGCCGTCCTGAGCCGTGTTTTCAAACTCGGTGCCGGTCGCATTGAACTTGTCATTCAATGTTGACTGCCAACCCCAAGTCAGCGGACCGCCCAACTGGATCAAGCTTGGATCAGCGTAGTTGAGGTTAGGACTAAAGGTTGCACCAGCACCGCCGGGTGCTAGGTTATACCCGATCGTATCAGCCTCACCGCGATCGTTACCACGACCGGTACCTGCGTAGCTTTCGAACGAGGTGATTTCACGCTCTACAGCCGAGCGGCTGACGTCGAGCTCAATCTGCAGATCGTCGCTATAGTCGAACATGGCGTTGAAGCCGAATTGGGTTAATTCCGCCTCTCGCTCTTCGTAGTCGTTACGAACAACAACACGTTGTCCATCTGTCGTGCCGCTTGTCACCAAGCCGTCAGCATTAGGTGCACCGGCAGTCACTGCGCCCTGGCCCCAAGCAAGCGGAATTTCGATTCCGCGGAGGATCTTCTGGTCCGCAAAGTCCACATACAACATATCAGCCGTCATGCTCAGACGATCGCTTGGCTCCACCTGAATAACCAGCATGGTTGAATCGCGGTCCAGCGTTGATGAGCGAACGAAGGGTTTCGCACCACCCAGAACACCATCGGGGTAGCCCCATGAGTTCCAGCGGTTTTCCTGGTTGGGCGACTCCATTGCCGCGTGAGCGAAGGCGATACCAATTGCATCATCAGCAAACTGGTTGATATACGAGAAAGTCGCGTTGATGCCAGTGTCTTCTGCGTCTGGGTTTAATTGACCCAGGTTGTTGTACTCGTACTCAGCCTTGAGCTGCGTACGCGCCTCTGTATCCAGTGGCTTCAAGGTGCGCATATCGATAACACCAGCAATGCCCTCTGCCTCTAATGTGGCATTAGGCGTTTTATAGACGGTCACTTCCGCCATTATTTCTGAAGGGTAGAGGTCGAACTCGACGCCGCGGTTATCTGAGATCGAAACTTGCTCACGACCGTTAAAGGTCGTTGCGCTCTCGTTCTCGCCAAAACCACGAATGCTGATGCGGCTTGCACGGCCATCAAGGCGCTGCGCGGCAAGACCAGGAAGCCGCGCTAGCGACTCTGCAATCGAAGAGTCGGGTAGTTTGCCGATGTCCTCTGCAGAAATTGATTCGATTACCGAGCTGTTGAATCGCTTGTTTTCGATCGAGTCGATCAAACTCTTTCGATAACCCGTGACGATTACTTCCTCCATGACCTCAGCTTTTTCCTGCGCTGCGGCAGGAAGTGCAACGGCCATGCTGCTGGCAGCGAGAGCCACAGATACAGCACTCGCCAACCGCGAACGGTTGAAAGTCGTGTTCTTCATTTTGTGTCCCCTCAAAAGATGGATTGTTTTATGCAAACTACTGTTTTTTTATTATTCACAGCTGCACCACTGGTGCGTTGTTAGCAGGGTACTCTCAGCTAAAACGGCAGTACAAGGCTATGCATCCTGATATGTTAAAAAACTGCAGGTTGCCGCTCATTTTTGCGATGTCTTGGGTCTGAGAGCCCCTATCGAGCATTAAATACAATACATTTCTTCAGCAAATTGTAGTGACAACCCCATGTATCAAGTGGGCTGGAATCTGGTTCTGAGGAGTGCCATGCTACTTGCCTTGCGTAGGCTTGGACCATTGCATGGATTCAGCCACCGCCCTCTGAAATAACGATAAATTGCAGAGGTGGATTTTCAGGGGCCATGACCCGGTGTGGTCATGGTGGAAATCAAAGCAACGGGTGTGTGTCACACCGATGCGTTCACATTGTCAGGTGATGATCCTGAGGGCGCTTTTCCTGCGATATTGGGTCATGAGGGTGCCGGCATTGTGGTAGAGGTGGGGGAGGGCGTGAAGTCCGTAAAGCCCGGCGATCATGTGATTCCCCTCTATACGCCCGAGTGTCGAGAGTGCAACTTCTGTCTTCACCCCAAAACCAACCTCTGCCAAGCGATTCGTGAAACTCAGGGTCAGGGTTTAATGCCCGATCATTCGAGCCGTTTTACCCTGGATGGCGAGCCGATTCTCCATTACATGGGATGTTCTACCTTTTCTAACTTCACTGTGTTGCCAGAAATTGCGGTGGCCAAAGTCCGTGAGGACGCACCCTTTGACAAGATTTGTTACATCGGTTACGGAGTGACAACGGGTATTGGTGCGGTGGCGTTCACAATGAAGGTTGAAGCCGGCTCGACAGTCACTGTATTTGGCCTCGGCGGGATCGGTCTCAATGTGATTCAAGGGCCGCGTATGGAGGGTGCGACTCGCATCATTGGTGTGGCCGGCGCGGGGCAGGAAATTTCCACGCGTCCCTTCCAGCTCGTGACCGGAAGGTCTTGGCGCGGCACCGCGTTCGGTGGTGCGCGAGGCCGAACGGACGTCCCCAAGATTGTCGACTGGTACATGGAGGGGATAATTAATATCGATGAGATGATCACCCACACTATGCCTCTCACGCAGATTAATGACGCGTTTCATTTGATGCATGAGGGCAAAAGCATCCGATCGGTCGTGACTTTTTAGAAGGGCGACTTACTAGGACGAGTTAGTAGGGCGAGCGAGTCGGATCAGTTAACAGGGGTGATAGTCATGGGGCTTGAATTATTGTCATCTAATCGCAGCTTTGCCGGAGAGCAGCGACGCTATTAGGCGGTGTCCGAGGTATTATCGGGGAACACGGTGTTTTCCGTCTTCATGCCTGACTTTGACGCATCTAACCCAGCGCCAGTCCTCATATATCTGTTTGGACTGACCTGCACCGACGAAAATGTGTTGACGAAGGCGGGGGCGCAACGCGTTGCTGGTGAGCTGGGTATCGCCGTCGTATTCCCCGACACCAGCCCGCGAGGCGATGGCGTCGCTGATGATCCCGAAGGTGCCTACGATTTGGGTTTAGGTGCTGGATTCTATATTAACGCGACTCAGGCACCTTGGATGTCTCACTACCAGATGGAATCCTTCATCGTTGAGTAGCTGCCGGGTCTACTCGACAGCTTGGAGGGTCTAGATATGACTCGCGTGAGTATTTGCGGGCATTCCATGGGTGGACACGGCGCAAAGACCTTCGCCCTCAAGCATCCGGGGACCTACCGTTCAGTAAGTGTTTTCTCACCGATTTGCGCGCCGGCGGATTGTCCGCGGGGGCACAAGGCATTCACTGCTTATCTCGGTGCGGATCAAGCAGAATGGCAGCACCACGATGCCAGTGCCTTGATTCGCTCGGGAGGCGAGCAGGTTCCACTATTAGTGGATCAAGAGGCTGCTGATACGTTTTTTGACGACCAGCTAAAACCGGATGCGCTCAAGGCTGCTTGTGATGCAGTGGGATTTCCGCTGACTTACCGAGAGCATGATGGCTTTGACCACAGCTACTTCCTCATCGCATCATTTATGGAGGAGCATTTGCGCTTCCACGCGAAGTTCCTACACGCCGAATAGCGACTACTGGTGGACGCGTCGGTACTCTCGCGGCGGTATATGTTTGACTTTCGTGAAGGCTCTATTGAAGTTGCTGTAGCTCTCGAATCCCACACGGTCGCCAATAATTGAGATTCCCAGATTCGAAGTCTCCAATAGGCGGCAGGCGGTCTCTATCCTTCGCTCAGTCATGTACGTCACGAAACTACATTTAAAAACTTGCTTGAACCAACGACAAAAAGCCGGTTTCGATAGATTACAAATCTGCGCAATCTCCTCCACATGAATGGGAAGACTCTGATTTTGCGTAATGTGCTTAATGACCGTATTGAGACGCTTGCCACTTCGATCATCCATTTTCTCCGGAGAGAAATCGATCGATGACAGCCGTTGCGAGTAGCTATTCACCTGGCACAGGCTGGCAAGCACCTCTAACACACCAATCGCTCTGATTGCTGGCTCCTGGCGTTCAAGAGACCGTAGTAATGATTGAGTTTTATCGGGCACTTTTTTGAACGATAGGCCATACCGTGCTTGTTCGAGGAGATGGCGTATCGGAGCAAATTCGGTGAAGCCATTCAGGACCTGTGGATTGAAGTGAATAAGGATATTATTTGTCTGGTCATCGTCATCCGCGTAGTTGAAGTCGTGAGGCAGGAACGAACCTGCGATGACCAACTGACCGGGCAAATAGCGCCCCACGTAGTCCCCGACGATGCATTTTCCTGAACCCTTGGCCGAGTAAAAGATTTCGATTTCCTGGTGAAAATGCCAATAGGCATGGTTGCCCATTCGAGTCATTGATCTCACGCTGATCGACTGATTCTTACTTTGTTCGTCAAGTCGCTCATAAAATGGCAGCACGACAGCACCCCCCTAATTTTTATTATTTTCTCGCCTTTATCTACCTTATACGATTTCGCCGTTAAATTCCTAGAGGTTAACGACTCATTTTTGGAGGTGTAGTGCGGGGTTGAGTTTTATGCTTCACCGCAAGTAAAAAAGTGCGGGCAGAATGCCAGCGTCTTAGCGCTAAAGAAATGTGGAAAAGCGCTTCGAAAACAGTCCGTTCTATTTGGGTGGGGCCCTTGGCGGTGACAAGTACAAAAACGTTCGAGTGGTGGCGTGGTGCCGTGCTATATCAGATTTATCCGAGAAGCTTTTTCGATCACAGCGGAAATGGAACGGGTGATCTTAGAGGTATCACTGAAAAATTAGACTACGTTGCTGATTTGGGCGTGGACGGCGTTTGGATTTCGCCTTTTTTCACGTCACCCATGCATGACTTTGGGTACGATGTCGCGGACTTTTGCGATGTGGACCCGTCATTTGGCGACCTTACCGACTTTGACGCGCTTGTAGATCGCGCACATGGCCTGGGTCTCAAGGTTGTTATCGATCAGGTCTATTCACACTCTTCCATTGAACATCCATGGTTCGTCTCTAGCCGCTCTTCGCGCGACAATGACAAATCTGATTGGTATGTATGGGCAGATGCGCGGCCCGAGGGGTCTCCGCCCAATAACTGGCAGTCAATTTTTGGCGGGCCAGCATGGACTTGGGATGCGCGTAGACAGCAGTACTACCTGCACAACTTTTTGAGTTCTCAGCCTGACTTAAATCTGCACAACCCCGAAGTTCAGGACGCTTTACTGTCAGTTGCCAAGTTTTGGCTAGACCGCGGCGTCGATGGGTTCCGGTTAGATGCCATTAATTACGGCATGCACAATTTGGAACTTCTGGATAACCCCGTGGCCGATCCCGGTCACTGGAGTAGTTTACGGCCGGTCGATATGCAGAGGGCGGTCCATAACTCTAACCATCCTTATCTCCCGAAGTTCCTGGAGCGACTCAGAGCGCTGACCGACCAGTATTGTTCGCGTTTCACAGTGGGCGAGGTGGGCGGATCCCAAACGCTCAAAATCCGACAGGAGTACACCAAAGGTCACACTCGGTTAAACACGGCCTATGGCTTTGAGTTCCTCTATCTCCCCGAGCTAGACGTTGAGGCGTTTGCCCAAATCATTGGTTCATGGTCCAACGATCCCGATCAGGGTTGGCCCTCATGGGCCTTCTCTAACCATGATGTGCCGAGGGTGCATAGCCGATGGTTACAGCATCTGAATGATACTCATCGGGCCAAACTGTTGGCTCTACTGCTTGTTTCGCTCAGAGGCAATCTGTTTATCTATCAGGGCGAGGAGCTTGGTCTCCCACAGGGCGAGATTCCTTTTGACTTACTGCAAGATCCCGAGGCCCTGAGGAATTGGCCTCACACGCTGAGTAGAGATGGAGCGCGAACGCCTATGCCTTGGCTCGATGCAGCCGAGCATGCTGGGTTCTCTGCCTCAACTCCATGGTTGCCAGTGCCGGAATGTCATAAGCAAAGAGCGGTTAATTCGGTGACTGGCGTTCAGCTCCGTAGTCATTTAAAGCAACTACTTTCGATTCGAAACGCTTGTCCCGAGCTTCGGTGGGGACATCTCGATAACATTTCCGGAAGTGGCAACGTGCTTCGCTTCGAGCGAGTCTTTGACGGGAAATGTGTTCAGGCGATATTTAATTTTTCCGAGGAGACCGTTGTCATTCCTGAAAGTGAGATCGAACGATCAATTCTGTGGGTGGGCGAGGGCGAATCGGTAGATGAATTTAATGGTGTAGTGCCTCCATTTAATGGGGCCTTGTATTACGCATCGGCTCAGTTTTCTCGAACCGATACAGATGATTTTCTCGCTTTGGATATACCGGATGCAGCACCGTAGAGCGTTGACTATTAGCCTTATTGTCCCGTTGATGATGCTTTTCGGCAGCGGTGTGTTTGCTTCCCAAGAGGCGGCAATCACGTCACTCATTGAGGAGGAGGTCGTTGTCCTCAAACGCTATCCTTTCATGACCGCTTACATTGAGACGGCTAGCGGTGAAGTGTTGGTCTCATCGGCCGTGGCAAACCCTCAGTTTTACGGGGATGCCAAAGGTCCGGGTGTAGACGACTGGATGCGTATCTGGTCAATGAGTAAGTTGGTGACCATTGTGCTCGCGCTCGATTTAGCGGAGGACGGTATATTTTCACTCGATGACGAGGCCGCAGATTACCTCCCGGAGCTTGCCGCGCTCAAAGTAGCGCGACCTCTGTCAGGTGGCACAATGTCTGAGGCGTCCGTGCAGAGTTACGAATTAAGTGCCGATGAAGACAGTGGAAAAGCAGCCTGCGACTTTTCACTTGAATCACCCAGCCGGGCAATGACTATCCGCGATCTGATGATTCACACTGCGGGTTTTTATTACGCGACCACAAATCTGCCCTGCCTTGATGAGGCCCAAGCAGTGCTCGAGCTGCCCCTCGCTAAGTCGAGCGACGAGTGGATGCAGGGTATTTCAACACTTCCACTCATACAGTCGCCTGGCGAGGGCTATTACTACGGACTGAACACTACTGTTCTCGGCTTTTTGATGGAGCGGGCGACCGGCAAGTCATTACAGACGTTGCTCGAGGAGCGTGTGCTTGATCCCTACGAGATCGAAGGCTTAAGTTTCCTTCTTCCCGAATCCGCCGTCTTACCACCCAGAGTTTCCGGCATTGACGGTGAGCTTCGTCTGGCGACGCCGATGGAGCTCGACATTTTTGGGGGTCACCAACCGCCCTATGGCAGTGACACGACCCTTTTCCTCGGTGGCGAAGGCCTCGTGGCGACAGCCCCCGGATTTGCGAAGTTTTTGCGCGTTGTATTTTTCAGCGACGCAAACGAGGTTGAGCCGTTATTGGAAGGCGAATCAATTACCGCCATGACCAGCCCGCAGAGCAATGCAGACAGCGGATGGGGCGCGATGGGCTATGCGCTTTGGCTGTCAAACGGGCGACGACCTGACGGTACCTATGGTAGAGCAGATATTTGGACAGGCGGTGGCTACGAGGGAACCCGTTACTGGATTGATCCTACTCAGGCGCGTGTTGGCATTATCATGACGCAGGTATTTATGCCCCCAGCATCAGGTGTGTCGGTTGAAGACAAGCTTCGCGACCTCTTGGACACGCGGACGTCAAGTCTTTAGATCG
>Ga0136655_1000777_pt1 | contig 14545 bp, 12 predicted proteins | sample CPBDNA_2_FD_94863 | JGI IMG/M metagenome (GOLD analysis project Ga0136655, IMG submission 94863) | Freshwater to marine salinity gradient microbial communities from Chesapeake Bay, USA - CPBay_Spr_15_0.8_DNA (version 2) | ecosystem: Environmental > Aquatic > Marine > Coastal | place: USA...
AATGTTGAAATTGATTTGAAATACTATTGAAAAATATATTTCCTTAAAAAATAAGAAACATGAAAACAACAGAAGAATGGGATCAGGATATTAGGAATATCACTAATCTAATTTATCAGAAATACCCCGAGCTAACTAAATACATCCCCGAAATACCCTATAAAGACTCTGGGACAGATGAGGTAACTGCCAAAGGACTTGAGAGTTACTATTATTCACTGGAGGAGCTTGTCCGTGAATATAGTAAAACACATGAGGGTAAAGTACCTCAGAAAAATAGTGAGGAGTCTACATTTCCAGGATATCCACCCTATCCGCCTTCAGAAGACATTTACACCAATGCAAAGAAGGAAATGAATTTAAACCCTGAAGACCCTTCGAAAACCAAAACCCCCAATGCGGACAGAGGCTCATTGAATGAGAAAGATTTCCAAGACGATAAGTCTGGGGACGATTTGGATGTTCCGGGATCAGAATTGGATGATCAACAAGAAAGTGTGGGCAGCGAGGATGAAGAAAATAATTACTACAGTTTGGGTGGAGACAATCACCACGATTTAGAAGAAGACAAAGGATAAAAGAAAACTAAACTTAAAAAAAATAAAAAATGATAATTCAATTCAATACCGATAAAACCATAAGTGGAGATAAAAGATCGGAAGAGCATTTTTCTACTTTAATAGCCGACGCTTTAAAGCGATTTCAATCTCATATTACCAGGGTAGAAGTTCATTTATCAGACGAAAACGGAAATAAAAGTGGCGTGAATGATATGCGATGCTTGTTGGAAGCCAGAATCGAAGGCAAGCAACCGATCGCTGTTTCATGTCAGGAAGACACCGTAGAATCGGCTTTAACAGGTGCTTTAGAGAAACTCAAAAATTCTGTTGAAACCATTCTGGGGCGCGATAAGAATTATTGAAATGAATTTATATGATCGTCTCCCTTGATGCCGGTAAACTGATTTTCTTTGGTTATCTGGCTGGATGTCGGATGAACCGAAGATTCAGGTTTTGCCCAATTTTAGTAGCATGTTCTGTGAACCCAAAATATTGTAGGCACACTGACATAGAATAGCGCTTTCAAGCTTAATTTGAGGCGATTCCCATCCCGATTGAAATCGGAAAAAAGTGGGTTGGGGGAATTTTAAATTCTTTAAGTCCGAGGACTTACATATTAATTTTTGAGTTATCATTGATTCCTAACCTCAAATCCATGAAAAAAATACAGCTCACTCCAAAATTGCTAGGCTTAGGGTTAGTTGCTCTCGCAGCCTATTCATTTCTCAATCGTCCGAAAAAAATGACTTTTTCGGGTTCAAGTATGGTTCCTGAAGCCAAAGGCTCCATCAGAATAAATCGCGATAAAAATAAAAATCATACGATAGAAATAGAAGTAACCCACCTAGTCCCTGCAGACCAATTGACTCCACCTAAGGAAACCTATGTAGTCTGGATGACAACCCAAGAAAATGAGACCAAAAATATCGGTCAGCTACGAATCTTTACTGGCTTCTTTTCTAAAGCCTTTATGGGATCCTTATTTACAGTGAGCTCCTCCAAACCAAGCTCAATTTTTATTACAGCGGAAGATGAGGGGAATACTGAATCTCCGGGAGAGGTTATTCTTACCACGCGTTAATTCGGATAGCCTATCTTTCCAATACAAAGCCCGATCATTAATGTGCCCCAAAAAAGTGTCTAACTTTTTGGGGGCACATTATCCCTCCGATTGAGTTTTTTTATGGACTATCCCCTGTATCGGATACTGGCTAAGAGTTTTTTAGTGGGGAAATTGCAATTAGAAGGAGAATGAAAAACTTTTTCAACCAGATCTAGATTGGAAATGGAAAAAATTAAAGTGAAAATTAATAGGTGTGGAAAACCTAATGAAAAACATCACATTGAAATTAATAGGATTAATATTGACCATTAATTTATCCATCTTCTAGACAAGTAGATGGTTTGTGCTATTAACAAGAGACATCTTAGATTAGCAGACACATTAACCCGATCATTACGAATTGAAAGAATTATTCGACAAAATAGAAAGTAGCATCCTCCTAAGCCTAGCAGCAAAAGAATTCCTTTATTCCATTTCAAAAGAAAAAGCAATTCCTAAGTGGGAAATCTTAATCCGGCAAGGACAAACTGTAACGAAGACATTTTTTGTAACAGCAGGTTGTTTGCGGTCCTATTGTATTGATAAAAATGGGAAAGAGCACACCTTACAGTTTGCAATTAAAAATTGGTGGATTAGCGATTACATCGCAATTCACACTGATGAACTCGCTACCCTAACCGTCGAATGTTTGACTGATTCGAGAATCATCGAATTTAACGCGAAGGAATTGGATGAAATTCACACACGCTTTCCTGAATTCGAATCTTACCAAAGACATAATTTAGAGCGTCACGTAGTTAGTTTGCATCAGCGAATTTTGAATCAACTCCAATTAACTGCCTTAGAGAGATATGATTTATTTTTAAGGCAATACCCAGATATAGAGCAGTATACTCGAAATTATCACATTGCATCTTATTTAGGTATCACTCAAGAAAGCTTGAGTCGCATCCGAGTAGAAAAAGCAAAAAAATAGCTTTCTTACCATAGGGTAATTTTTTCCCGCAAGCGACACCCTACTTTTGTATCAACCTAAATAGATACAAAATGAAAGCGTTACAATTAATAAAATACGGGCAGATTAAAGACAGTTTGGCCTTTAATGAAATCAGCAAACCGACAATTCATGCCAATGATGTGCTGATTGAGGTTAAGGCTGCTGCCATCAATCCAATTGACAAAATTATCATCCTGGGCAACCTGCAAGGTCTACTTCCTATCCAATTACCAAGTACAGTAGCCTATGATGTAAGTGGAATTGTAGTCGAAAAAGGAAATGAAGTGAGTGCCTTTGAGATTGGAGACCTAGTATATGCTAGAGTTCCTCAAGAACAAATGGGGACAATAGCAGAATATGTTGCGGTCACTAGTGCTGCTGTCTCAAAAAAACCTGGAAATATCTCTTTCGAAGAAGCGGCAAGCTTACCCTTAGCGGGACTAACTGCCTTACAATCTTTGGAATATGCTGGAATCAAAGAAAATGACAAAGTGCTAATTCATGCAGGTTCTGGCGGTGTAGGAAGTTTTGCTATTCAATATGCCAAAGCAAAAGGAGCTTATGTTTATACTACCACGAGCACTAGTAATGTAGAATGGGTGAAAGAACTGGGTGCAGATCGCGTCATTGATTATAAAACGGAAGATTACAAAAGCATCGCCAAAGACGTAGATATCGTATTTGACACTCTTGGCCAAAACTATACTCTAGAATCTTTTGAAGTGGTCAGACCAGGCGGGAAAGTAGTAAGCATTGCTGGACCATTGGATGAAGCATGTGCTCAGATGTTCGGAATGACGGATTACAAACTACCAGCGGAATTGGCTCAAGCAAGCAGCGCTAAAAGTGCAAGCTATAAATACATTTTCATGCACCCGAATGGCGCTCAATTGACTGAAATCAAATCCTTGGTGGAAGATGAAAAAATCAAACCAATCATTGATAAAATATATCCCTTCTCCGAAAGTATTGAGGCATTTGAACACCTGGCCTCAGGCAGAGCAAAAGGTAAAATTGTAATCAAAATCAGTTAAGAATTGATTAAAAATCAATTTGGAAAACATCCCCAAATGAAACAGACAAACAAGACGACAACAGTTCAAAATGTATTTAGAATTCTCTTGGCAGCTTTTATGATTTATGCAGGATTTAGTCATTTAACTTTTAATCGCATCGATTTTCAAGCTCAAGTACCTGATTGGCTTCCATTGAGCAAGGATTTGGTAGTCTTACTATCCGGGATTGTTGAAATCGCCTTGGGTCTTGGATTAGCTTTCTGGAGCAAAAAAAGAATACAATTTGGATGGGCACTTGCACTATTTTTCATCCTGATATTTCCTGGAAATATCGCTCAATACCTTGGGGAAAAAGATGCTTTTGGAGCACTCGATTCTGACCGGGCGAGATTTATACGATTATTCTTTCAACCTGTACTAATTGCTTGGGCTGTCTGGTCCTCTGGTGCATGGGCGGCTTGGAGAAAAAAATAATTAGTACACAAAATAAAAAATGATGTTAAAAAAAATATTGGGAATTGCCCCAAAATTAGAATCTGACGGATCTTACAGTCCATCAAAACTTGCTTTGAAACTAGGAACGGTTCAAAAAACTGATTTTGAAAATATTTCATACCAAAAATATGAAGGAAAGAAGTCAAAGATCTTAGTGATTTTTACCGAGCAGAAAAACATGAAAATGCAAAATGGTAAATTGTTTTCTACTGGAAATCACCCAGTGGAAGCCTTGGTACCGATGCTGCATCTTAAAAATGCGGGGTTTGAATTTGAAATAGCAACTCCAACAGGCAAACCAGTGGTCTTTGAAATGTGGGCTTTCCCAGAAAAAGATGAGCAGGTAAAAGCTATCTATACTGAATACAACTCGAATTTTGAGCAACCGAAAAAGCTACAAGATTTTATTGATACTTCATTCACGGACGCGGCATCTTTTGCTGCAGTATTTATACCTGGAGGACATGGGTCTATGCTCGGAATACCACAAGATGAAAACGTGGGAAAAGTATTGAATTGGGCACACCAAAATGACCTGTTTACGATAAGCCTTTGTCATGGTCCTGGTTCATTTTTAACAACGACACTTCATAATCAGAAATTTCTATACGAAGGATACCAAATGGCTGTGTTTCCTGATTCCGTGGACAAGCAAACCCCAATGATTGGTTATTTACCCGGTCACATGCCTTGGGGTTTAAGCGAAAAACTTAAAAGCCTAGGCGCTATTATTGTCAATACCAAGTCCGACAAAACGGTTTGTTTGGATCGAAAACTCATCACTGGCGCAAGTCCATTGGCCTCTAATGAGCTGGGAAAACTTGCAGCAACCACCTTGTTAAAAGCGTTGAATTAAATACATCTCACAATTCTATAATAAAATCAAAAGCGGTTTGGGTAGGTACTCAAACCGCTTTGTGTTGAAAAAGGCTCTCGGTCAGAAGAAAAGTGACGGGGGTTTATCCGCTACTGCTCTTAACCTAATATTCAATGGGCTGCCCCCCCACATATTAGTTGACTCCATAAAAAAATACCTATGCAGTTTGGAAAAAAACCAAGAAAATGAGACCAAAAATATCGGTCAGTTACGAATCTTTACCGGCTTCTTTTCCAAAGCCTTTATGGGATCCTTATTTACAGTGAGCTCCTCCAAACCAAGCTCAATTTTTATTACCGCAGAAGATGAGGGGAATGCTGAATCTCCAGGAGAGGTTATTCTTACCACGCGTTAATTCGGAAGGTTTTTACTTCCTGAAATCGGTAAAATGAAATACTCAATACTAGCCTATGCACTAGGCAGGCTCACTCATGGCTCAAACGAGCAGGATTTAAATAAGTCAGGTGCTTCTTTTTCCATTTGTACAGATTAGCAGCTTAAATCTTACCATCCATCAAACATTACCTACTCTTCATTTCGGATAATGCCTAATTTCCAGTAGTTTAAGAGATAGATTATTCTGTCGATGAACCCAAGGCTTCTAAGTTTAGTACCCATACTCTTTCTTTTTTATTCCTGCACTCCTGAGCTACCAGAGGAGGTGCAGCTGGCATACGACGCATTACCGGAAGCACTGGATTTCAACATCCATGTAAAACCCATCTTATCCGACAAATGCTTCGCCTGTCACGGGCCAGATCTCGCCGCTCAAAAAGCCGGTTTAAGCTTCCATACGCCTGAAATGGCTTTTGTGGACTTACCCAATTCTCCCGGAAAAAAGGCAATTACTCCCGGCAGTCTTCGAAAGAGCGAACTCTTTTACCGGATTATTTCTGAGGAGGCTGACTATAAAATGCCATCGCTGGAATCCAATCTAAGCTTGTCCCCAAAGGAAAAAGCAATCCTGATCAAGTGGATCGAAGACGGCGCAGAATACAAGGAACATTGGGCATTTATCAAACCTGAAAAGCATCCTCTTCCCAAAATCAAAGATGAAACTTGGTCCAAAAACCCCATTGACTTATTTGTACTGAGCAAACTGGAAGAGGAAGGAATCGCTCCTTCCCCGGAAGCAAATAAGGAAACCCTGCTCAGAAGGCTAAGTCTGGATCTGATCGGATTGCCACCAAGTAGCGCTGAAATAGCATCCTTTCTCGCTGACAAGTCTGAAAACGCCTATGAGAAGCAGGTGGACCGACTGCTCAATTCCGATCATTACGGGGAGAAAATGGCCATGCACTGGATGGATATCGCCCGATTTGCAGATACGCATGGCTACACGGTGGATCGCTATCGGGATGCTTCCCCTTACCGGGATTGGGTGATCAACGCCTTCAATTCCAACCTTCCCTACGATCAATTTATCATCGATCAATTAGCGGGCGACCTGCTGCCCAACCCTAGCAAGCCCCAATTGATTGCTACGGCTTTCAATCGCATTCATCCCCAAAACATGGAGGGAGGAATAGTCGAGGAGGAATTTCGGGTGGAATATGTCGTGGATCGAACGAGTACCATGGCAACGGCTTTTCTGGCTTTGACGGTAGGTTGCGCCCGATGTCATGATCATAAATACGATCCCATTTCCCAGAAAAACTTCTACGAACTCAGCAGCTTTTTCAATCGGGTGGAAGAAGCAGGGCAGATTTCCTGGGATGATGCGATGCCTGCTCCGACCATGCTGCTGACGGATAAGAAAAAGGATCAGTTGCTGGATTACCTGCTTTCGCAAAAGGAGAAAGAAGAGGCAACGCTATCGGAAGTGATCCAAGCCGAAGAAAAAGCTTTTGCAGATTGGCTGGCTTCCAAAGCCTATCAACGAGAGGCAACACGGGAATTTCCAGCAAGTCAAATCGCCTATTACACCTTTGACCAAGCTAGTATTCAAAACAAGCTTAATCCTGCTCAAAAGGGCTCGATGGAAAGCAGTGAGGTAAAAAATCAGCCACCCACCTATGTGGATGGAGTTTCGGGGAAAGGAGTCAAACTCAATGGTGATATGTGGCTTGAACTCGGAGGTCCCGGGGCATTTTCAAAATCCGATCCTTTCTCTGTCAGCATCTGGGTGAATATTCCCAAAACCCTGAGCACCGGAGCAATTTTTCATAGCGGTTCGGGAGCAGTGCTTTACAACTGGCGGGGTTACCATCTCAGCCTAAAAGACAACAAACTGGAAGTCTTGATGGCGCACTCTGCGCCATACAACGCCATCACCAAGCTCAGCGAAAGTGATATCCCACGGGATGAATGGATCAATCTGACCCTCACTTACGATGGTTCGGCCAAGGCAAAAGGCTTAGATGTTTTCCTGAATGGCAACTCTTTTCCTACCCGCACCAGCCATGACAAGCTCTACAAAGATATTCTTCTTCCGGGAAGACAGCCAGGTTTGCAAGTGGGAGCAGTCTGGAGAGGAAAGGGCCTGAAAGGTGCAATTGCGGATGAGGTCAGTATTTATAATCAGACACTTTCTCCCCTGGAAATTCTTCAGATCTACAATCAAGAGCAATACAAAAGCAGACTTAGCAAGGCTCCGGAAAATCTGAGCGCTACTGAAAAAGAACAACTCAAGCGCTTCTACCTGAACAATCATTCTCAGCCCTATCAGGCAAAGCTGAAATCTATGCGGACTTCCAGAAAAGCCTATGCGGATTCGGTGGAACACATTCCCGAAATGATGATCATGCAGGATATGGCCGAACCTCGACCTACCTACATCCTGACCCGAGGGGAATACAGCAACCACGGCGAGGAAGTTTTTCCAAATACCCCGGAGAGTATCCTTCCTATGCCGGAGAACTTGCCCAAAAACAGATTGGGTTTGGCGCAATGGACCACTTCGCCCGAGAATCCCCTGACGGCTCGAGTGGCAGTGAATCGCTTTTGGCAGAATTACTTCGGAAGGGGGCTGGTGGCTACTTCAGCGGATTTTGGAAATCAGGGACAATTGCCATCGCATCCGGAATTATTGGATTGGTTGGCAACTGAGTTTCTGGAATCGGGATGGGATGTGAAAGCGATGCAACGCCTGATCCTCACTTCTGCTACCTACCGTCAAGCCTCCCTAAGGAGCAAAGAATTGGAGGAGAAAGATCCAGACAATGTCTTATTGGCGAGAGGTCCTGCCGTGCGCTTGCCCGGTGAATTGATCCGTGATAATGCGCTTTTTGCCTCGGGATTGCTGAATGAGGCGATTGGAGGAAAAAGTGTCTTCCCATACCAGCCGGAGGGATTATGGCAGGTGAACTCCGCAACTTATGTTCAAGGCAAAGGAGAAAACCTCTATCGCAGAAGTTTGTATACCATCTGGAAGCGATCGGTGCACAACCCTACCCTATCCCTATTTGATGCGCCGGATCATAGCGAAGCCATCAGCAAAAGACAGGAAACCAACACGCCACTGCAAGCACTTGCTTTGCTCAATGACCCAACTTTCCTGGAGGCTTCTAAAGTCTTGGGAGAACAGATGGCAGCATATCCCAAGATTTCCGAAGCCATTCAGGATACCTTTCAAAAGCTGACAGGAAGAAAACCCCTACCGGCTGAGCTGGAAATTCTGCTGGAATTACGGGAAAGCGAGTTTCAGAAATTCACCGAAGATAACGGAAAACTTAAAGGCTGGCTGAGTGCCGGAGAATATGAAATCAACTCTAAGCTGGACCCGAAACAGGTAGCTGCCAACGCAGTCGTCGCCTCGGTGATCATCAATTCAGATGCTGCCATAACCAAACGATAACCATGAGTCTTCACCACCAGGACGCAAGCTTTAGATTGGCCAATGCAGATCTTCAGGAAATAGAAAAGAAGATGGACAGAAGGAGATTTCTGACCAAAACTTCGTTGGGGATAGGCTCCATGGCTTTGGGTTCCCTGATGGGAATGGAGAAAATCTTCGGGCAAAACACTCCTCCTATTCCACCAATCAGCAATCCTTCTATGGGAATGGGTCATTTGCCACATTTCGTACCTAAGGCAAAGCGGGTGATTTATCTCTTTCAAGCCGGTGGGCCCTCACAACTGGATTTATACGATTACAAACCAAAACTCCGGGATCTACACGGTCAGGAGCTTCCCGATTCGGTGCGTGATGGACAGAGACTGACAGGCATGAGTGCCGATCAAAGTTCCTTTCCCATGACTTCCTCCGCCTTTAATTTTAAGCAATACGGAGAAAGCCGGGCTTGGGTGAGTGAACTCATGCCACACACGGCCGAGGTGGTGGATGAGCTTTGCTTTATCAAAAGCATGCAAACCAGCCAGATCAATCACGATCCTGCCATTACTTTTTTCCAAACGGGGCACCAACTTCCCGGCAGACCCTCCATGGGTTCCTGGCTGAGCTATGGATTGGGTTCGGATAATGAAAACCTCCCTGCTTTTATCGTCATGATTTCCAAAGATGCCGTGCGGGATCAACCCCTGTATGCCAAGCTTTGGGGAAATGGTTTTCTTCCTTCCCAGCATCAGGGGATTCAGTTCCGCTCTGGAAAAGACCCCGTGCTCTATCTGGGAAATCCTGAAAACTACGATGGAAGCGACCGTCGGGAAATGCTCGACTACCTCAAATCCCTCAATGAAGTGCAGCTCGATACCTATGGAGATCCGGAGATCAATGCCCGCATCGCTCAGTATGAGATGGCTTTCCGCATGCAAACTTCCGTGCCCGAGGTGACCGATATGTCTAAGGAACCGGACTGGATCTATGAGATGTATGGCGAAGAAAGCCGTGATCCGGGCACCTATGCAGCCAACTGTCTCATGGCCAGAAAGCTGATCGAGAACGATGTAAAGTTCGTGCAACTCTATCATCAAGGCTGGGATCATCACGGCAACCTTCCGAATGGAATCAGAACCCAGTGCCAAAAAACAGATCAGGCCACCGCAGCCTTGATCAAAGACCTCAAACAGCGAGGCTTGCTCGAAGACACCTTGGTGGTCTGGGGCGGAGAATTCGGCAGAACCGTGTACTCTCAGGGCACCCTCTCACCGGATAATTATGGTCGGGACCATCATCCCAGATGCTTTACCAAATGGATGGCAGGAGCTGGGGTAAAGCCCGGTTTTAGCTATGGAGAGACCGATGATTTCGGCTACAATGTGGTGAAAGACCCGGTAAGCGTACACGACTTACAAGCCACCATGCTGCACCTATTCGGCATCGATCACGAGCGACTTACCTTCAAGCATCTAGGCAGAAGATACCGACTGACGGATGTGGAAGGAGAGGTGGTCAAGGGGATTTTGAGTTGATGGGAAAGGGATTTTTAGGAAAAAATACCCTGTACTGGGTATTGTAATGGTAGGGTTTAGTTGGGATATTGGGGGAATGAAAAGAGATTATATGTTTTCCTGATGATTGTTTTTACCCCAGATAAATAGCTTCAATATTAACAAGTTGGATTCAATCTGACACTATAAATACATTACTTAAAAATATTTGTAGCCATTCTACTTAAAATAAAAAATACTTTTTTGCTAGGATTTCTAAATATTGACACTACATTTGTACTCGTCGTACTTAAATATAAACAGTATTTAGATTGAAAACAGAACTAAAACATATAGCTACTATCCAAACTGGAGTCTTTGCCAAGCCAGTCGCGAAAGGCGATATAGCATATCTGCAACCGAAGTACTTTGATGAGGATGGCAAGCTCACAACAAACTTAGAGCCTGACTTAAACTCTGTAGGTATCTCAGAAAAGCACATCTTAAAACGAGGAGACGTACTATTTGCTGCAAAGGGCTCGAAAAATTTTGCTGCTCGTTTCGATTTGAAGGATATGTCTGCGGCTGCCTCCACTTCCTTTTTTGTGATTAGAATCTTCGATAAGAATATTCTTCCAGAATACCTGACTTGGTATTTAAATCATCCAACAACTATGAAGTTTGTAAAATCCTTTGCGAGAGGAACTTCCATAGCCTCCATTTCTAAGGAGGTACTTGATGGTTTAGAAATCATCATTCCTAGCAAAGAAAGACAAGAACTGATTTATAAGATAAACGATCTACGATCTAAAGAGAGACAGATTCGAATGAAACTTCTCTCTCTCAATCAAGCATTAAATCAACAGCAACTATATAACGCATTAACATAAATACCATGGATAAGAAAATAACACAAAAAGATATTAACAATGCAGTTTGGAAAGCCTGCGACACTTTTAGAGGTAGTATAGACCCAAGTGTGTATAAGGATTATGTGCTCACCATGCTATTCATCAAATATTTGAGTGATGTACATGACGATAAGTATGAAGCATACTTGGAGAAGTATAACGGAGATGCAGAGAGAGCTTCACGTGCCATGCGTCACGAACGTTTTGTGGTTCCAGAACAAAGTCACTTCAGATTCCTCTTCAATAGTCGAAACGAATCTAACATTGGGGAACTTATCAACATTGCGTTAACTGATTTGGAGGAAGCAAACCGTGAGAAATTATACAGCGAAGATGGTGCTGGTATTTTCCAGAACATCGACTTTAACAACAGTAAATTAGGAGAGCCAAAAGACAAAAACACGCGTCTCAAAAACCTACTACTAGATTTCAACACTGAGAAGCTGGATTTACGACCATCTCACTTAGCTGGAAACGACATCATAGGAGGCGCTTATGAATACTTAATAGCCAACTTTGCGAGTGATGCCGGCAAAAAAGCGGGGGAATTTTTCACACCAGCAGAAGTATCTACCCTACTGGCCAAACTCACTAAATCTAAACCAGGATCTCGAATTGCAGATATTACATGTGGTTCAGGCTCACTCCTAATTAAGGCAGGCCAAGAAGTAGGCTCTCCTAACTTTTCTCTTTACGGACAAGAAGCCAATGGCAGTACTTGGGCTTTGGCGGTAATGAACATGTTTTTACATGGATTCGATAACGCTACCATTCGCTGGGGAGATACCATAAGAAATCCCAAACTGAAAGAAGGTGACGAACTGATGAAATTCGACACCGTGGTTGGAAATCCTCCATTCTCTCTGGACAAATGGGGAAAGAGTGACGATAAAGAAGAAGACAAAGCAGCAGATAGCTTTGACCCTGAGACAGATCGATACAACCGATTTTGGAGAGGTGTGCCACCTAAAAGTAAAGGCGATTGGGCATTCATTACCCACATGATAGAAACGACTTATGATGGCACTGGAAAAGTGGGTGTTGTAGTTCCTCATGGCGTCTTGTTTAGAGGAGCAAGCGAAGGAAAGATCAGACAAAAACTGATCGAAGAAAACCTCCTGGAGGCAGTAATTGGCTTGCCTGCCAACTTATTCTTTGGCACAGGCATACCAGCAGCGATCTTGATATTTAATAGAGGCAAGCATGTCAGTTCGAGCGGAGTCGAGAACACAGACGTGCTCTTTATAGATGCCAGCCAATGCTATGAATCTGCTAAAAACCAGAACAGACTTCGGTTGGAAGAGGACATACTCCCTATTGTAGAAAGCTATGAGCAATTTAATCAAGGGCAACTTCAAGCAGGTGTAATTAAAGAGAAATACAGCTATGTAGCCACTTTTGATGAAATAGCTGAAAACGACTTTAACCTCAATATTCCTCGCTATGTCGATACGTTTGAGGAAGAAGCTGAAGTGGATATTGCAGCGGTACAAACAGAGATTGAAGGCTTGGAAGTGGAGTTAAAAACAGTACAAGCTGAGATTGAACAATACTTAACTCAATTGGTGGACTAATGGAATTTGACTCGAAAAGTAAAAAATCGGTTAACAATCTTGAAATGCCAAATGGCTGGAAAAAGAAGAACCTTAGATCTCTAGCTAAGTTTTTTTCAGGAGGAACACCACTTACCACCAAACAAGAGTTTTATAATGGAGACATCCCTTTTATAAAATCAGGGGAAATATATGATGATAAAACTGCTCAATTTATTTCAGAAGAAGGATTGAACAGTTCCTCTGCAAAAATGATTGAAAAAGGTGACTTGCTTTTCGCTTTATATGGAGCGAATAGTGGTGAGGTTGCCATTTCGAAAATGAGTGGAGCAATAAATCAGGCAATATTGTGCATAAAGCACAATGTGCATTGTGATACTATTTTCCTTTATAACTATCTCTTAATTCAGAAAGAGAGAATTATAAGAACGTACCTACAAGGTGGACAAGGTAATTTATCTGCTGAAATAGTTAAATCTTTATCTATTCTACTCCCTCCCGTCCCTGAACAAAAAGCCATAGCAAAAGTATTGGGTTCAATGGACGAAACCATAAATGCCAATATTCAACTCATTGCCCAAAAAGAGCTGCGTAAAAAGTGGTTGATGCAAAATTTGTTGACGGGAAAGAAACGGTTGAAAGGGTTTATTGGAGAGTGGAAGGAAGTAAAACTTGGAAAGGTTTTCGAAGAAATTAAAAGTGTAAATGATGGTGGAGACAGTCACTCTGTCATGACTATCTCCTCAAAACTTGGTTTGATTTCTCAGAAAGATAAATTCGATAGGGTAATTGCAGGTGAAAGTTTAAAAAAGTACACCCAACTTAGAAGAAATGACTTTGCTTATAACAAGGGAAATTCCAAAACCTACCCAATGGGCTGTATCTATCAACTTGAAGAACAGGAAAGTGCTTTGGTGCCTTTTGTATATATATGTTTTAGACCAACAGAAGCTGTCGATGCTCAGTTTTACAAGCATTGGTTTTTAGCCTACGGCTTAGACCGTCAACTAAAAAGAATCATTACTTCTGGTGCTCGAGGTGATGGTCTTTTGAATGTTAACAAAGGTGATTTTTTCAAGCTTAAAACAGTTTACCCAAATAAAGACGAACAAACAGCCATTGCGCAAATCTTGCAAGCAGCAGATAAAGAATTGAACCTACTCAAAGCAAAAACAGAGCTGCTGAAAGAGCAGAAAAAGGGAATGATGCAGGTGTTGTTGACGGGGAAGAAACGGTTGAACTTAAATATAGACTCTTTATGAAGGACTATATCTCAAACCAATTACAATATTGTGGCAATAAGGCCTTGGATAGCACTTGTCAGTTATTCTACAAAGCTGTAGCTATCGGTAGCGGAGTGCTAATTAAAATCAAGCAGGAACACTATTTAGTATCAGCAGCACATGTAATTGAGCCTATTTACATTGAGTCAATGACCATTCCTAATGGTGAGATACTAGTCGAATTACAAGGAGAACTCATTACAACAGAAATACCCATCAATCTCGAAAGAAAGGATGATAAAATCGATCTTGGTATTATTAAGCTTACCAAATTTTGCTCGGACGAACTAGCAAAAAGATTTCGGTTCATTGAGTTGAATCAAATTGATAGTGACCATACAGCTTTGGAGTCACATCAATATATGTTTTGCGGATATCCGAAGGAGACAACTATAGTGGATAATATGAAAATGAAAATCAATCCAACACCGCTCAAAGTAAGAACGAAAATCGCCAAACGTGCGCCTTTAACTTTACCAGATTATACTACTGGGACAAAATGGGTTTTGGACTATGATCGCA
>Ga0136655_1000781_pt1 | contig 14497 bp, 13 predicted proteins | sample CPBDNA_2_FD_94863 | JGI IMG/M metagenome (GOLD analysis project Ga0136655, IMG submission 94863) | Freshwater to marine salinity gradient microbial communities from Chesapeake Bay, USA - CPBay_Spr_15_0.8_DNA (version 2) | ecosystem: Environmental > Aquatic > Marine > Coastal | place: USA...
AAGTTAGCGTGGGTCGCACTGGTCGCGTAACGCCATTTGCATTTATGGAACCCGTCAAAGTTGCAGGTTCGACAGTAACAAATGCAACTCTGCACAATGCTGAAGAAGTAGCTCGTAAAGGAATCTTGATCGGGGATACCGTTCTAATTCGCAAAGCCGGGGATGTAATCCCTGAAGTATTGGGGCCGGTAATCGCGAAGCGCGATGGCAGCGAGAAAAAATTTGTTATGCCGACCAAGTGTCCAGATTGCGGAAGCAAGTTGCGTGCAATCACTGAAGGCGATGTAGATATTCGTTGCCCAAATACCCAGAGTTGCCCCGCACAATTACGAGAGCGCATTTATTACATCGGTTCTCGGGTTGCCTTGGATATCGACGTCTTGGGATATGAAGCAGCTAGCGCTCTATTGGAAGATAAATTAATTACTGATGAATCAGATCTTTTTGCGCTCACCGAAAAAGATCTAGCGAAGTCGCAATTTTTCTTGAAGAAAGATGGGTCACTCGGCCTTAACGTTGAGAAGTTCCTAAAGGGGCTAGAGGCAGCAAAGAGTAAGCCGCTCTGGCGAATCTTGGTTTCGCTCTCTATTAGACATGTTGGGCCAACCGCAGCCCAGGCACTGGCCAAGAACTTCGGTTCGATTTCTGCGATTTCTAAGGCATCTGAAATCGAACTTTCAAATACCGATGGTGTTGGCGAAGTCATTGCGCAGTCAATAGTCGAATGGTTCGCTGTTGATTGGCATCAAAAAATTATTTCAAAATGGGAGAAATCCGGGGTGCAATTGGTTGAAATTGCACGTGAATCTACCGACCCACAAACGCTCACAGGTTTAACTCTGGTGGTTACGGGATCACTTGAAAATTTCACTCGAGATGGGGTCTCTGAAGTAATTGCATCACATGGCGGCAAAACCTCCTCATCCGTCTCAAAGAAAACAGATTTCGTTGTCGCCGGTGAATCCGCTGGATCCAAGTTGGCAAAGGCTGAAGAACTTGGGGTTCGCGTTCTAAATGAGAGCGAATTCAAAACTCTTCTTGCAAAAGGCCCGCAGGCTTTGGGGTAAAGTTCAGCCATGATTTTGTATTCTGAAACCGTTCGCGAACTTCCAGCGTCGCCAGTCTTCTTTGGCCTATTCGCATTCGGAGTTCTGACGCTACTTCTCTACTTAACACTTCGCATGGACCGGGATTAATCCCATCTCTAAAGTAGGAATTCTTGGTGGGACATTCGATCCACCACATCTCGGCCATCTTCATATCATCGAAGCTCTCGCTAAGAAATTTGATCAGATAATGCTGATTCCTGCAGGTGACCCATATCTGCGACCAGCCAATCCAATTGCAACACCCGGTGAAAGATTAGAGATGTGCAGCAAAGCGCTTGAAGATTTATCGGAAGAGCTTCAGGAAAAAGTTGTAGTTCTAGATATTGAAACATCACGCAGGGGCGCTACTTACACCTTCGACACCTTGCAATCACTTCGCGCCTTCTTCCCAAAGGATGAATTCACTTTAGTTCTGGGTAGCGATGCAGCCACAACTTTTCATAAGTGGAAGCGCAGCGATGATGTTAGAAAACAGGCGGAAATCTTGGTTGTAAGACGACCAGGCGAAGCAAAGTCAGAATTCAAAGAGATTGAGATCAACGCTCTTGACGTTAGTGCAACACAAATCCGTGAAGATTTTGCAAAAGGGAAGACCCCCGACACAATCTCTCCTTCAGTGCTTAACTACATAAAAGATAGAGGCCTTTATGGCAGCAGGTAAGAGCGTTATAAATCTGACACAGGTAGCTGCAGAAGCAATTGCCGAGAAGCTTGGTGTCGATATTGTCGCGATAGATATGACCGAGCAGATGGTTTTATCTGAAGTATTTTTAATTGCGACTGGAGCAAATGAAATTCAGGTTGATGCAATCTCTGATGCAGTTTTCAAGGCTATGGCTGCGATTGGCGAGAAGCCGATTCGTCGTGAAGGTAAAGGTCAATGGATTCTGCTTGATTACTCAGATTTAGTTGTTCATATTCAGAGCCAAGAGCTTCGTAATTACTACATGCTCGATCGCCTTTGGAATGATTGCCCACGAATCCCACTATTGGTATCTGAAGCTAGGTAAATTCAATTGGGCGAAAAATCTAAACTTCGAGTCGTTCTATGGCGCCATGGCCAGACTGATTGGAACGTTGAAAATCGCTATCAAGGACATTCAGATATTCCGTTGAATAAAGTAGGGCAATACCAAGTTGGACATGCTGCAAAAGTTTTAGCTGGAATGAATCCAAATCGGATTATTGCAAGCGATTTAATTCGGGCTAAGCAGACTGCGCAAGCCTTAGTTGATTTAACTGGAATTAAATTAGAAATTGATCCAGGTCTGCGCGAAACAAATGGCGGAAATTGGGAAGGTAAGACCGGTCAACAAAATCGTGAAGAAGATGGCGAAAGATTTAAGCAATGGATGTTTGGCGAAGATGTTAAAGCTGGCGAAATTGGAGAATCTAGATCTGAAGTCGCAAAGCGTGCACGCAGCGCAATCGAACGTGGAATTGCTGAAGCGACTGGAACAATTATTTTTGTAACGCATGGCGGCACATCCCGGGCACTTCTTGGTTCGATATTGGATATGCCATTTGATAAATGGGCGACTCTTGGCGGGCTTTCAAATGCTTCCTGGTCCGTCCTAGAACCAAATTCCTTCACAAAAATTGGCTGGACTCTGGTTGAACACAATGCCGGATCCATTCCAGAGCCAGTATTCGGCAACGAATCTCTGGAGGCTGAGGCGTAACTTTTAAGATAAAGTCTGCCCTCGAAGTTAAAGTTCAAATAAAAATTGGGGCTGTGGCGCAGCTGGTAGCGCACCTGCATGGCATGCAGGGGGTCAGGGGTTCAAGTCCCCTCAGCTCCACTCAATTTAAATTCTGATTCGGTAAATCTCAATCGTTTGGTCATGGGAGAATTCTCGTTATGCATGAGGCCTATGACATTCAATATGTCCAAGAGAAATGGTTGCCCATTTGGGACAAGCTAGAACCATTTAAATCCGGCCGCAGCGATGACAGCCGTCCAAAGAAATATGTCTTGGATATGTTTCCTTATCCTTCAGGCGATTTACATATGGGACATGCCGAGGCTTACGCACTTGGTGATGTGATTGCTCGTTATTGGATTCAAAAAGGTTTCAACGTTATGCATCCGATTGGTTGGGATGCTTTTGGATTGCCGGCTGAAAACGCTGCGATTAAGCGAAATGAAGATCCACGTGCTTGGACCTACGAAAACATTGCAGTGCAGAGAGCATCAATGCGCAAATTGGCATGCTCCTTTGATTGGGATCGCGTTCTACATACTTGCGATCCTGAATATTACAAATGGAATCAATGGCTATTTCTTGAGATGTATAAGAAGGGCCTGGCATACCGCAAGGATTCACCAGTCAACTGGTGCCCAAGTTGTCAGACAGTTTTAGCTAACGAACAAGTTGTCGCTGGTCTTTGCGAGCGCTGCGATACTGCTGTTACTAAGAAAAAATTGAATCAGTGGTATTTAAAGATTACGGATTATGCCGACCGCTTATTAGATGACATGCAACAACTCGAAGGCCAATGGCCTGAGAAAGTTCTAATGATGCAGCGCAACTGGATCGGACGTTCAATCGGCGCCGAAGTTAAGTTTGTTATCGAAGGGCGTGATGAACCTGTAACCATTTACACAACCCGCCCCGATACCTTGTATGGCGCAACATTTATGGTTGTGGCGGCAGATTCTGCGTTAGCTGCTGAATTAGTTTCTGGCTCAAAGATTGAAGGCGAATTCACCAAGTATCTCGAGAGCGTTAAGGCTGCGACTGATATTGATCGTCTTGCAACTGATCGACCAAAGAGTGGAATCTTCTTAGAGCGCTATGCAATCAATCCAGTTAATGGTGCAAAACTTCCAATCTGGGCAAGTGATTACGTTCTTGCGGATTACGGCACCGGCGCAATCATGGCGGTTCCGGCACACGATCAACGAGATTTAGATTTCGCGAGAGCGATGAAACTTCCAGTTCAAGTTGTGGTTTCCAGCGAAGAGGGCGATCCAAATGAAACCGGTATCGCAACTACAGGTGATGGAAAACTAGTAAATTCTGGCTCGCTAAATGGACTTTCGAAAGATGCGGCAATCGCAAAGATTATTGAAGAGCTTGCAGCAAAAGAACTGGGTAAGGCTGCGAAGAATTATCGCCTGCGTGATTGGTTGATTTCGCGCCAACGTTTCTGGGGAACTCCGATTCCGATTATTCACTGTGAAGAGTGCGGGGAAGTCCCAGTTCCAGAGAATCAATTGCCGGTTGAACTTCCATCTGCTGCTGGCTTAGATCTAAAGCCAAAGGGAACCTCGCCACTTGGCGCTGCATCAGATTGGGTAAATGTTGATTGTCCTAAGTGCGGGGCACCAGCAAAACGCGATGCCGACACCATGGATACTTTCTTTGATTCATCTTGGTATTTCCTTCGCTACACCAGCACAGATCGCCATGATGTCGCATTTGATAAGAAGGCTGTCGAAACTTGGTTGCCGGTTGACCAATATGTTGGTGGTGTAACGCATGCGATTCTGCACTTGTTGTATTCCCGATTCTTCACAAAGGTATTGCACGACCTTGGTCATCTAAATTTTGTTGAACCATTTACCAGATTGCTAAATCAAGGAATGGTTCTGATGGATGGATCTGCGATGTCTAAATCTCGTGGAAACCTGGTTCGACTTTCTGACGAGCTTGCAAACCATGGCGTCGATGCCATCCGCCTTGCGATGGTATTTGCTGGACCACCAGAAGATGATGTTGATTGGTCAGATGTTTCACCATCTGGTTCGGTTAAATTCTTAAATCGCGCCTGGCGTATCTCTGGCGATGTAACCAGCCCAGCGGGAATAGATTTCTCAAAGGGCGATCTTGCGCTTCGCAAAGTTACACATAAAGCGCTGCACGATGTCGGTTTTGCCGTCGAATCATTTAGATTCAATGTTGCTGTTGCCCGCGTAATGGAATTAGTTAATGCAACACGTAAAGCAATTGATTCTGGTTGTGGTCCTGCAGATCCAGCAGTTCGCGAGGCAGCAGAAGCGATTGCGATTTCTCTTTCGTTAGTTGCTCCGTTCACATCAGAGGAGATGTGGGAAATCCTTGGGCACAAGCCAGGTGTGGCACTTGCTGGGTGGCCTGAGGTTGATCCGAAATTGCTCGAAGCAGATGCGGTCACTGCAATCCTTCAAGTAAATGGCAAGATCAAAGATCGAATTGAAGTTTCACCAAACATTTCTGATGCCGAATTAGAGAAGCTTGCGATGGCGAACTCAGAAATCGCTGCAGCTATTGCTGGTGCAACAATTTCAAAAGTTATTACACGTGCACCAAAATTAGTTAACATCGTTCTTTAATTCACAGAGGGCATTGCCTCTCGTAATCTAAGCTCTTCGCATAGTTAGATTCCGGGGATGTTAAATCAACTCAAGGAAACTATTCGGGACAAGTATTTAGACTTTGGTTTTACCGACGAGCAGCGCAAGGCGGTATTAATCGTCTTCGCCGCATTCATAGCCCTTGCATTTCTCTTCTTTACTCTGGCACAAGGGCGAGGTTCCGAACCTGTCGAGGTTGTAATTCCGGAAATTATTACTCCTACAATTCCAGCGGTAGCTGAAGTATTAATCGTTGATGTTTCAGGGCGAGTGCGAAAGCCGGGTGTGTATTCACTCGATAAGGGTTCTCGGGCAATTGATGCGATAAATCTTGCAGGCGGTGCGCTTCCTGGAGTTAATTTGAGCGACATCAACTTGGCTCATATCTTGTTTGATGGCGAACAGATAATCGTTGGTGCACCTCGAGTTACTTATTCATCGGGTTCAAGGAGTGCACCGAAAGCAAAGGCACCCACTGCGGCCAGTCCGCTTAACTTAAATTCAGCAACGCTCGCGCAATTAGATACCCTGCCCGGCATTGGTCCAGTTATGGCGAATCGGATTTTTGCTTATCGGAAGTTAAATGGCCCATTTACTTTGATTGATGATTTAAAGAAGGTTTCCGGGATTGGTGATGCCACATTCGCGGAGATATCGAAGTTGGTCCGAATCTAAGAGAATATGACTTTCGCCTTCTAGCAATTGGCTTAGCAATTTGGCTCGGTGCTGGAATCGCCGGAATCCTAAATGCACCATGGAGCTATCTGGCAATTCTCTTCTGCTTATTTCTTGCGGGACTCAAACGAAGTTTGGCTCTGATACTTATCGCTGCGCTCTTAACTGGAAGTGCTGGTAGTGCAATTAGACAGATCGGACTGACTCAAAATTTTCTGGCCAAATCTCTAGTTAACAAACCCAGAGTTGAAATTATCGGAACTTTAAAGACCGACCCTAATTGGAGTAAGCCCAAAGTAATTGGGTCGAGATTTCGAAGTAAGTCAATGACTGCTCTTGCCTCGATCTCGAGTGTAAATATTGATGGTGAAGTTAAATCAATAAGGTTGCCAGTTCGGATTACAAGTTCTAAATACATAGATCTGATTCCTGGTGAAAAGTTCGCGGTAAGTGGGGTTGCATTTCCAACGGTAGAGCGACGGGTAGCAGCGCTTATTGCTACGACTGGAGATTTTAAAAGACTTTCGCAGGCAAATTACTTGCAACGCCTTTCAGCAGAGATTAGAAATTCCTTCCGTGAAACTGCTAAATCAGTTGGTGGTGCCGGTGGCGCACTTATTCCAGGATTGGTAATCGGGGATACTTCACTGGAGGAGCCAGACTTTATAATTGAAATGCGAAGAGTTGGGCTCGCGCATTTAACTGCAGTCAGTGGCGCGAATTTTGCAATCATTGCGGCATTTCTACTCTGGCTTTCCCAATGGATTTTTAGGGGAGTTAAGGCCCGGCTAATTCTCACCAGCATTGTTCTGATCGGATTTATCTTTCTTGTTCGCCCTTCACCATCAGTATTGCGAGCCAGTGTTATGTGTGCAGTTATTTTGATTGCTAAGGCACGGGGTGTAAGAGCAGATTCGGTGCCCTCACTTGGTCTTGCGATTGCATTCTTGATTTTGATGGATCCATTTCAAGCAATTGATCCAGGCTTTGCGCTTTCGGTATCAGCGACAGCAGGAATTTTGCTATTAGCGCCCAAGATTGAAATTTGGTTAACTGAAAAATATGGCCATGAAAAACTTGCACAAGTTATTGCAATTCCACTTTCGGCGACGCTTATGTGCACGCCAATCATTCTGGCAATTTCAGGTCTCTTTTCGTTGGTATCAATTCCAGCTAATGTCTTAGTCGCGCCGGTAGTAGCCCCAATAACAATTATTGGGTTTATAGCCGCTTTACTCTCACCGATAATTCCTGGCATTTCCTACCTTCTGCTTTTGCTCATTAAGCCACTCGCGCAATTTATTGTTGGAGTATCAAATACCGCCTCTGGCCTCCCGGTCCTGATGCTGCCCAAGAGTTATCTGGGTGCGCTTATCGCCATTTTTGTAATTGCACTGATCAAGTTTAAGAAATGGCTTGCGCTCTTTTTGCTCCTAATCATTGTGACTCTAATAATCGCCTTGCCCGGAAGATGGCCAGGATCAAGTTGGGCCGTCGTAAATTGCAATATTGGTCAGGGCGATGGATTGGTAATTAACCTAGGCAAAAATGAGGCTCTAGTAATTGATGTGGGACCTGATGCAAAACTTATGGATGAGTGTTTAAAAGATTTAGGTGTAAAAAAGATCCCGCTCTTGGTGATTTCACATTTTCATGCGGATCACGTGCACGGTTTAGATGGTGCCCTACTTGGCAGGGATATTGCAAATGTCTGGGTCTCAAATCTTGATCAACCAAAGAGCGATCGAGATACCGCCTACCTATTACTTGGAGCTACGCCAATACATCAGGCAACAGCGGGTGAAACAATCGAATTCAAGAGCGCTAAAGGTCCAGTAAAAATTGAAGTTCTCTGGCCCACGAAATTACAATCGAACTTTGAAGCTTTACCCGGCGATGGGTCGGCAATCAACAATTCGAGTATTGCGCTTCTAATAACCGTAGGCAACCTGCGAATCTTTACAGCCGGAGATTTAGAACCACCGGCTCAAGAAGCGCTCTTGGCGCTGACCAAGATTGAACCAATTGATATCTATAAAGTTTCTCACCACGGTTCATCGTTTCAATTTCCACCATTGATGTCGGCGCTTCAACCTAAAATTGCCCTCATAAGCGTTGGGGCTGGAAATAGTTATGGCCATCCAGCGCCAAGCACAGTCAATGCGCTTGAAGCCCTGGGTGCAAAAACCTTGCGAACCGATCAAGATGGAGCCATCTCGGTTGACGGGGCCCTTAAGATCAGAACTAAGAGAAATGATTGGTGGAATATCTCGTGGGGATAACATTGTTGCAAGGAGGCGAGTCACTGCTTGCCGACCGCGCGATATCTCAAGTGATTGCAAAATTTAAAGGCGCAACTGTAATCGCGTTTGATGCCAGTGAATTAGAACTTGGCGGAATCACCGATGCTCTCGCACCTTCGCTATTTGGAGACTCCCGAATAATTGTCATTAAAGAAATCCAAGATCTACGAGCCGAACTCGGTGAAGAAATCACCGCATATCTGGAAGCACAAGATGAGAGCGTTGAATTAGTTCTCTGGCATAAAGGTGGAGTCAAAGGAAAAGCGCTCTTAGAGAAAATCAAGAAAGCAAAGCCAACAGTCATACCTTGTGATGTAATCAAAAAAGATGGCGAGAAATCTGACTTTATCCGCGCCGAATTCAAGCGACTTGGCCGACCGATTTCCACCGAAGCGGTCCAAGCTTTAATTGATGCGCTAGGAAGTGACCTTCGCGAACTTGGTGGCGCTTGCTCACAATTAGCAGCAGATGTAACTGCCGGAAAAATGATTGATGAAACCGATGTAATGAAATTCCAGAACGGAAGAGTCGAAACAACTGGCTTTGATGTCGCAGATGCCGCGCTAGATGGAAATCGTGATGTCGCACTAATTTCACTACGCAATGCCCTCGCAACCGGAACCGATCCAGTTCTCATCACCAGTGCACTTGCTGGTTCACTTCGAACTCTGGCAAAAGTTTCTGGAGCATCTAGAGGCGTGAAATCTTTTGATTTAGCTGGGCCCTTAGGCCTTGCACCGTGGCAGATTGATAAAGCTCGCAGACAACTTTCAAAATGGACGCCTGCTACCTTGGCTGGGGCGGTTGTAGCCGTGGCTCAAGCCGATGCCGACATCAAGGGCGCCGCTGTCGATCCAATCCACTCGCTAGAGCGTGCGATTATTGCCATCACATCTTGAGTTTGAGTAGTAGACCCCTTCGCTGGTAATCTGCGCGTCTGCCTGGCAGAAGCCAAGGCTTAGATTTCAAGAGATTAGAAGGTAGTTTGAAGTGGCAAATATCAAGTCGCAGATCAAGAGAATTCGCACCAACGAAAAGGCTCAAATTCGTAATAAGTCTGCTCGTTCGGCGATCAAGACCGCGATCCGTCGTTTCCGTGATGCAGTCACTGCCGGAGACAGCAAGGTAATTGCAGAAGAACTTCGTCTAGCTTCAAAGACACTTGATGTTGCAGTAAGTAGCGGCGTAATGCATGCAAACGCAGCAGCAAACAGAAAGTCAGCGATGGCTAAGCAAGCTAACAAAGCTGGCGCCAAGTAATTCTTGTTTTACCCAAATCTATTTTCAAATAAGTTTCGGCGAATAATCTCGGGGGATAAATGCCTGCCATTGATTTAGCCAAAGCGCCACAACCAGCTTCCACCAATCCAGCTCAGATTCGTAATTTCTGCATTATCGCCCATATCGATCACGGCAAATCAACACTTGCCGATCGCATGCTCGGAATCACCGAAGTTGTCGAACAGCGCAATATGCGCGCCCAATATCTAGACCGCATGGATATCGAACGCGAACGCGGAATCACAATCAAAAGCCAAGCAGTCCGTCTGCCATGGCGTTCTGGAATCGATGGCCAGGAATACATCCTCAACATGATCGATACCCCAGGTCACGTTGACTTCACATACGAAGTTTCAAGATCTCTTGCTGCCTGCGAAGGCGCAGTTCTCTTAGTTGATTGTGCGCAAGGAATTGAAGCCCAAACTCTTGCAAACCTATATCTTGCAATGGAGAACAACTTAACAATTATTCCGGTCCTAAATAAAATCGACTTACCTGCAGCGCAACCAGAGAAATTCGCTGAAGAACTCGCCAAGTTAATCGGTTGCCAACCAGAAGATTGCTTACGCGTCTCTGGAAAAACTGGCGAAGGCGTTACCGAACTTCTAGATCAAATTGTTAAACAAATTCCGGCACCAGTTGGCGATGCAAATGCACCAGCCCGCGCACTTATCTTTGACTCGGTTTATGACACCTATCGCGGCGTTGTCACATACGTTCGTGTAGTCGATGGACACCTTTCAACTCGCGACCAAATCCAAATGTTCTCGACCGGTGTTCGCCACGAAATGCTTGAAGTTGGCGTTATTTCACCAGAACCTGTTGTCAGTAAAGGACTTGGTGTTGGTGAAGTAGGTTATGTAATTACGGGCGTAAAAGATGTTCGCCAATCTCGAGTCGGCGACACAATCACGACTTATCACAACCCAACAACTAAAGCCCTGGCCGGATATAAAGATCCAAAGCCAATGGTTTTCTCTGGTCTATTCCCATTAGATGGCGCCGAATATCCAATGCTTCGTGAAGCGTTAGATAAGTTGCAACTAAATGATGCCGCTCTTGTATACGAACCAGAAACTTCAGCAGCTCTCGGTTTCGGATTCCGCTGTGGTTTCTTGGGTCTATTGCATATGGAAATTGTCCGTGAACGTCTAGAACGTGAAGCTGGTTTATCTCTAATCTCGACCGCACCAAGCGTGGTTTATCGCGTTGTTAAGGGCGATGGCAAAGAGATGATTGTTACAAACCCATCTGAATTCCCTAACGAGAAAATTGAAGCGGTATTCGAACCAATTGTTCGTGCAACCGTATTAGCCCCATCTGAATTTATCGGCGCAATTATGGAACTCTGCCAAGAACGCCGTGGCTCATTGCTAGGCATGGATTATTTATCTGAAGATCGCGTAGAGATTCGTTACACCTTGCCACTGGCTGAGATTGTCTTCGATTTCTTCGACCAACTTAAGTCAAAGACTCGTGGATACGCATCACTCGATTACGAACCAATTGGCGAAGCCGAAGGCGACTTAGTAAAGGTCGATATCTTGCTGCAGAGTGAGGGCGTAGATGCATTTAGCGCCATCGTTCACAAAGACAAGGCTTATGCATACGGTGTAATGATGACGACAAAGCTTCGCGAGTTAATTCCAAGACAGCAATTCGAAGTCCCAATCCAGGCGGCAATTGGATCAAGAATTATCGCCCGCGAAAGTATTCGTGCGATTCGCAAAGACGTTCTTGCTAAGTGTTACGGCGGCGATATTTCACGTAAGCGCAAACTTCTTGAGAAGCAGAAAGAAGGAAAGAAGCGCATGAAGATGGTTGGCCGCGTTGAAGTGCCGCAAGAGGCATTCATTGCAGCGCTCACAACCGATGCTGATGTTGATAAGGCAAAAGCGAAAGCTAAAGGCTAATTGTCGATACACTTTTTCTATGACGATTAAAGTCCTAGTAGCAAAAGGCCTGCTGGTAACTCTTCCTTTAACACTGATTCCTACATTCGCCATTGCAGCGCCAAAAGTAACTCCTGGTTCTAAATGCAAAGTCCAAAAGCAAAAAGTTATTAATCAAGATAAAAGCTTTACCTGCGTTAAATCTGGAAAGAAATTGGTCTGGAAAAAGGCAGCAAAAGTTTCAGCTCCGGTTCCAACTAAGCAAAAAGTTGTCTTCACTCCTTGGGCAACAGAATTCGATACCCAATTGATGATTCAAGCGGCCCTAGATGCGACTGATGAGTATTTTGGGGAGGTAAAGCCAAGCAATTCGTATGAAATGAATATCGATCCAGCTATCACTGCGGACGACCGCGTTTGGATAACTCGAGTGCTGGATTATGTAAACGGAGCTTTCTCTAACATCGAACGCGAGAAGGTTAGAGTTTTCCTAGGATCGAATCATGACTGGTCAGCAAATACTTTACGAGCTGAAAATCTTTGGGTTGGTGATCGTAATTCGCCCTTCCCATGCAGCCTAGGACTTCTTGATGCTTATTGTGCTGAGCGAAATTTAGTTTTACTAATTTATAGTGACATTTATTCAGGTAAGACAAAAACTAGATGGGATGTTGGTCGCCGCTCCACGCCTGCACATGAGGTATTTCACACGGTTCAATTTGCTCTTGCTGGACCAAATGTTGGGGGATTGGATCCAACCTACATCCCAAGATGGTTGATGGAGGGAAGTGCAAATTACTTTGGCTATTACATTAACGAAAAGTTAGGATTTGATATCTACCTAAGTGGTAGAAATCAGGAAGTCACAAATAACACTGCTTATAGAAGTATTTATCCACTAACTCATTACAATAATTTCGAAAATAATCCATATGGAATTGGCCAGGCAGCAACCGAGTATTTGGTGGCTTCAGCGGGATTTGAGAAATTCTTAAATATTTGGAAATTTACCAAAAGCGAGCAAAACTTTGAAAAAGGTTTCAAGAAGGCTATAGGTATAGATATTTCAGATTTCTATTTGAAGTTTGATATAGCGAGGTCAAGCATGAAAATAGGACCTCCATAATTTCTTTCTGGCTATAAGTATTGCTTATCGGAAAAGTAAGAGACAATATCTACTATGCCACTCTCGTTTTACATCCACATCCCATATTGCGTTAAACGATGTGGCTATTGTGATTTCAATACCTACACCCCAGGTGAATTGAAAGAGGGAAGCGATATCGCACAGGTCTCAAATGGCTATATCGATCTCTTAATTCAAGAAGCAAAAATTGCTCGTGCCGAAGTTAGGACCAATGAACCAATTCCAACGATCTTCTTTGGTGGGGGAACTCCAACGCTTATGGAGCCAGCAGATTTAGGAAGAGCCCTGATAGCACTTGAAGCCGACTTTGGTTTCGCAAAAGATATCGAGATAACAATAGAAGCTAATCCAGATACTGTTTCAAGAGAGAAATTGGCTGCTCTTCGCGGTATCGGAATTAATCGAATTTCATTTGGTATGCAATCAGCTGCGCCACATGTATTGGCTGTTCTTGATCGGACGCACAATCCAGAGAATGTTGTTAAGGCAACCAACTGGGCAAGAGAAGTGGGCTTTGAACAAGTAAGTGTTGATTTAATTTATGGAACTCCCGGTGAAAGTATTGCTGATTGGGAAGCAACCATTGATTCTGCTCTGGCATTACCAATCAACCATATTTCGGCATATGCGTTGATAGTTGAGAGTGGAACAAAGCTTGCGGCACAGGTGAAACGCGGGGAAGTTGTAATTCCTGACGATGATCAAACAGCAGATAAATATTTGTTGGCGGATGAAAAATTCAGTAAAGCTGGGTTTACTTGGTACGAACTTTCAAATTGGGCAAAGTCTGGCGGAGAGTGTCGACACAATATTGCCTATTGGGAGGGTGCAAATTGGTGGGGACTTGGGCCAGGCGCGCATTCGCATATAGATGGAGAACGTTTTTGGAATGTTAAGCATCCAAATGCATATCGCGAGCGACTCGAACTAAATCAATCACCAATTATGGAGAGCGAAACATTGAAAGTGGAGGAGAAAGAGAGCGAGCGAATTATGCTTGAAATTCGCATGCCTGATGGAATTGCTAAGAATTCTTTAGATGATTCAGCGCTTCTCAGATTAGAGAGTTACCTTGCTGGTGGGCAGATTTCGAAGGAGCAATGGGATAACGGGCAGATTTCGCTGACTTTGTCCGGGCGCTTGATGGCGGATCGAATCGTTCGAGAAATATTGATGTAGTAGCGTTTGCCTATGCAATTAGCCCATGACATCTTGCTCGGCCTGTTAGCCGTTGTATTCCTAGTTTCTGGGGCCATGAAGTTAAGTGGCAATCCAAAGGGACTCAAAGTGACAAGGGATGTGAATATCGGCGATCGAATTGCGAGATTGATCGGTCTAGTTGAAGCAGTTGCTGCGATTGGTTTGATTTATGCAATTAGATATCCAGATGAATTAGTTGGGTGGCTTGCAATCTTGGTGCTGTGGATTGCTATGGGAATTGCGGTTTATGCATATTCTAAGGCAAGTAAGATGAAGAGTTCTGCTCCTGCGGTGGTTTTGCTACTGCTGCTTTCAGTAGTTCTTGTAATCAACTAATTTGGATTTGAAATGGAATTAACAATGCAAAATCGACAGCTTGAGATTCTTCGGGCAATTGTTGATGAATACGTTGCGACTGAGGAACCAGTTGGTTCGAAGGTAATTGCTGAGAAACATGGACTTGGTGTTTCGCCAGCGACTATTCGAAACGATATGGCTGTTCTTGAAGATGCCGGGCTGATCAAACAACCACATACAAGTGCGGGAAGAAT
>Ga0136655_1000782_pt1 | contig 14495 bp, 17 predicted proteins | sample CPBDNA_2_FD_94863 | JGI IMG/M metagenome (GOLD analysis project Ga0136655, IMG submission 94863) | Freshwater to marine salinity gradient microbial communities from Chesapeake Bay, USA - CPBay_Spr_15_0.8_DNA (version 2) | ecosystem: Environmental > Aquatic > Marine > Coastal | place: USA...
CGATGCCTGTGCAGGCGCAGGAGGCAAATCCCTTCATCTCGCTGCTTTGATGCAGAATAAAGGTAAGGTGCTTTCCATGGATGTAGAGGAGTGGAAACTGCAGCAAACTAAGCTTCGAGCTCGAAGAGATGGGGTATCCATCATCGAGCGTAAAGTCATCGAAGGCTCAAAAACCATCAAGCGACTCAAAGATACCGCCGACAGACTACTCTTAGATGTGCCCTGCTCTGGACTGGGAGTTCTTCGGAGAAATCCCGACACCAAATGGAAATTAAGTGAAGAGTCGATCGAAAAAGTCCGACAGACTCAACAGGAAATCCTACAATCTTACCCGTCGATGGTGAAGCCGGGTGGCCAAATGGTCTATGCGACTTGCAGTATTCTTCCTTCTGAAAACCAAGATCAAGTAGCAAAATTCTTAGCATCAGAGGCAGGAAAAGATTTTGAATTGATCGAAGATCAAAAAGTTCTTGCTCATGAAAGTGGCTTTGATGGATTCTATATTGCTAGGCTCCAGAAAAAAAAGTAATGCAGTAAGCTTCTGATTTCCAAAAAGATATTAGTAAATTCAATTTTAACTATTCTGAAATGGACTTAGAACTTATTTTTTCAATCGCAAACTCAGCGGCCCTTCTGAGCTGGATTTTACTTTTCGTTTTATACCAGAAACGATGGGTTTACACTTTTCTGTTTTCTGTAGTTTTTGTCTTCATGGCTTGCCTTTACCTTTTCTTTATCCTTCAAGGTGTTGGGGGAGATTCACAGGGAGGTTTTGACACATTAGCCAATGTTAAATTACTTTTTGGGAAAGATGAAGCCGTCTTGGCAGGCTGGATCCACTACCTCGTTTTTGATTTATTTACAGGCATGTGGATTTGCAATGATGGAGATAAGCGGAAGATAAACCGTTGGATTCTGCTTCCATGCTTGGTTTTCACCTTTTTGCTGGGGCCTACAGGATTACTATTCTACATTTTGGTCCGTGTGATTCATCTAAGAAAATATCCTCAGCATCCTTATGATCTCTTGGTTCACTGAGCTACGCCGAAGAAATCCTCTTCTTGCGGATTCAGGACTGTTTTACTTAGTTGTTTTTGTCGCTCTGGCGATTCTCCCACTTTTTGATTCACGCGAATTATTGGGGGTAAGTGTTTGGAACAAACCCTTAAAATTCTATCTCTCAACGACTATTTTATTTTGGACGATTGCTTGGATTATGGCTGATATTCCCGACAGGAAAGCGGTAAAATTTATTTCGAAGACTGTATTTATTTTATTGACAGCCGAATTAGTGTTGATCAGCTATCAGGCATATCTAGGCAAAACATCTCATTTTAATATTTCCAACCCAATCGATGGTGCAATTTTCGGGACTATGGGAATGCTGATCTTTCTCAACTCCCTTTGCTTCATTTATCTCCTATTTTTGATTTCCAAACTAAATACAATTCCAAAAGGCTACAAACGTGGAATTCAATTTGGATTAATCATTTTTTTGATCGGTGGCTATGAGGGTTATTTGATGGCCGGCAGACTGAGTCATACGGTAGGTGCAGTAGATGGACAGGATGGTTATTTCCTTTTGGGTTGGGCAAAAGCCTACGGTGATCTTCGAATCTTTCACTTTCTGGGCTTACATGCATTACAGGTTTTGTCCCTAGTCGGCTGGTATTTTTTCAAAAATGAACCTCGTAAGATGTCGGTTTTTGGGCTTGTCTATTTTTTACTAAGTTCAGGTGTTCTGTGGATCAGCCTGCAAGGGAAAAGTTTATTTTAGGTAAGCATTCAGAATTTTTAGGTCTTTTCTATCAATTAAATTGGCCAATTCAAAATATATTTTGGTGGGTCTGCGCCTGCTTCAGATTTTGTGTATAACTTTGACGGGCAAATAGGGTTACCTATATCCAATATTTGCCATGAATAGAAATTCCGATAAGTTCCTCTACGAAGCACTCACCTATGATGACGTGCTTCTAGTCCCAGGTTATTCAGAAGTCCTTCCCAGAGACACTGATACCTCAACCCAACTCACCAAGAAAATAAGATTAAATATTCCTTTGGTTTCCGCTGCGATGGATACGGTAACGGAATCTGAATTGGCAATTGCTATTGCTTTGGAAGGTGGTCTTGGATTTATTCATAAGAATATGTCCATCGAGCAGCAAGCAGCTCAAGTGAGAAAGGTAAAGCGGTCTCAGGCTGGGATGATTTTAGATCCGATCACGCTTCATATTGATGCTTTTGTGCGAGATGCCGAAGCTATCATGCGCGAATTTTCAATTGGGGGAATACCGGTAGTAGATCATAACAAAATTCTAAAAGGCATCATCACGAATAGAGATCTGCGATTTATCAAAGATCAAAATCGACCTATTCGAGAGATTATGACTACTGATAAGCTTATTACAGCCAAATCAGGAGTCTCCTTGGAAGAGGCTGAAGAAATTCTTCAAGAATATAAAATCGAGAAATTACCAATCGTCGATGACGAATATAAGTTGACCGGATTGATCACTTATAAGGATATCCTCAAACGAAAAGACAAGCCACATGCCTGTAAGGATGAATATGGTAGACTTCGAGTAGGGGCTGCAGTTGGAGTGACAGCAGATATCGTGGCACGGGTAGAAGCACTTAAAAATGCCGGAGTGGATGTGGTATCTATCGATACTGCACATGGCCATTCCAAGGGAGTAATAGATGCCTGCAGAAAAATCAAAGATACTTTTCCTGATTTGGAGGTAATTGTAGGAAATATTGCCACTCCGGAAGCTGCAATAGCACTTGCTGATGCAGGAGCTGATGCAGTGAAAGTGGGCGTTGGCCCGGGATCTATCTGTACGACTCGAATTATTGCAGGCGTAGGTGTCCCACAGCTTTCCGCAGTTTTCGAATGTGCTGAGGTGCTAAAGCATAGAGGCGTGCCAGTAATTGCCGATGGAGGAGTCAGATATTCTGGAGATTTAGTAAAAGCTATTGCTGCAGGTGGGAGTTCAATTATGATCGGTTCATTACTTGCAGGTACCGAAGAAGCTCCGGGTGAAATGATCATTTTCGAAGGAAGAAAATTCAAATCTTACAGAGGAATGGGATCGCTTGAAGCCATGGAATCAGGCTCTAAGGACCGATATTTTCAAGATGCTGAAGAGAATGTCAAAAAGCTAGTCCCAGAAGGAATCGTAGGTAGAGTTCCTTTCAAAGGCCTAGTGTCAGAAGTACTTTACCAATTGGTAGGTGGACTTCAGGCTGGTATGGGTTATTGTGGCACTAAGACCATCGAAGACCTTCAGAAAAACGGGAAATTTGTAAAAATCACAGCAGCAGGAGTAAAAGAATCACACCCGCACGATGTAAGTGTGACCCGCGAGGCGCCTAACTATTCGGTGAAATCATGAAATGAAATAAGATTTTCTTAAAAAGATCGGCCAAGGCCGGTCTTTTTTTTTATGAATTGACTTCAAAACTCACGTCTAATTCCTGCACGACTTTTATGCTATTCGAAAAATCCGGATGAAAAGGATTGATCAATAAATTACATTCCGAATTATAGGAGGTAAGCGGAATTCGACAAGAAGGAATCCTCATCCCTAACGAAATCATCCCTTTAGCCCATGCAGTGCCAAGCTCTTGAGTTGATCGAGGATAAGGTCTGTTTTTCCAATCCGAAGAAAGTTGGCTGGCATCCAGTTCAGGAATTATTCCGCTGATTTCTAATTCTACCAGCTTCCACTTGCTTTGAGTTACCACGGTACCTTTGATACTTAATAGCTCCAAAAAATTGAGAGAACTGACACTGCTCGCATAAATGATAGGGGTACCGAATAGATTCCACCTCGCTGGGGCCATGCCATATCCAAGCGGCGACCTTCCTGCCAAATCTTCAATCAATCTAAAACAACGCATCTAATCAAAGGATTGCACCCCAAGACATCGCTTCCATGGCTTGATCGACAAGCTCAGTACCATAGGGATTTTTAAGAAGTGTCGCAGGTTTTTGGTTACCTAGGGAGGAATTAGAAGCCTGAAGCCATTCAGCGAGTGCGGCTTCAGATCCAAAAATCCGGATGCCTTTTGCGATCACTTTGTCCATGTCCAGAATATTTTTAGTGAGCACTTTACTTAACTTTTTCTCATCCTTTTTCCAGCGAAAAAGTGTACTGGGATCTACCTCCAACAACTCTGATATATCCGCCTGGGTAAATTCTAAAAAATCAAACAGTACAGAAGTATCTTTGAAATCAAGCACTTCTCCATATAATACTTCTGGCTCATTCGCCACAATTGGCGAATCATTGAAAAAATGATAGGGCTGTTGAAAGGTCACAAGCGTGTCTGAAGCCTGACCACCAAAAGAGATTTTCCAAGTATGTGTCATGATATTTCAAGTTTAAACTATTTAAAGATAGTAATTTTTCAAATGCAATATTAGATTCATGCAAATAAAATAACGTGTCTCCTAAAAATTAGTTTACCTCAAAAGTTTTTTAATTTCATAATCCTGAAGATGAGCATTCAACCAGCCAGCTTCCAAAGTCGCATCGTAATATTTTTTATAAAAGTTGATTGCAGGCTCATTCCAATCCAGCACTTGCCACATCATCCCAGTGCAACCTTCTTCAAGACCTTTGGCCATGATCCGATCAAAAAGTAATTTTCCAGCTCCCTGAGCTCTTTCGGATTCGGTAACAATAAGATCTTCGAGATAAATCCGCTTTCCCTTCCAGGTAGAATAGCGATAGTAATAAATCGCAGTTCCAACAATTTCTTCCGTGCCTTCTTTCTCACATACAAAAAAACCGTAGGCGGGATTTGGGCCGAAGCCGTCCTTTTCCATCAGTTCAACTGTATTGATGACTTCTGCGGGCATCTTTTCATATACAGCGAGTTCGTTGATTAATTCTAAAATACGAGGAAGGTCCTCGATTTTTCCGGCTCGAATTGAAAACATTTGATTGGAGTTTGATTTGAATTTTGGATTTTAACTTAAGGAAAGGCTAAATTTAGCCAAAACCAAGGGATATGTTTTTAGCGATTGACGCAGGTAATTCTAATGTAGTTTTTGCCCTATATGATCAAAAGGAAAACCGATGGAAAAATCAATTCCGATTGGAAACGAATTTTGATACCCTCGGTACTCAGCTCAGCAACAAGGTGCCCTTATATTTTTTAGAGCATGGAATAGGTCCTCCAGATATCGCAAAGATCGGTTTCAGTTCGGTGGTACCAGAAATCAACAAAGCAATAACTGACTTTTGCAAAAACTTCTTAGGCAAAAAACCCTATCTAATTTCGGCTAAAAGCTATGCCACGCTTCCAGTCAAAACAAACCGTCCACAAGAAATGGGAACGGATTTAATGTGCAACGTAATGGCTGCTTTTTCGAGACATCACCAAGCAACGATTATTGTGGATTTCGGGACGGCTCTTACTTTCACAGTAGTTGACCAGCAAGGTGAAGTAATCGGTGTAAATATTGTCCCCGGAATCAAAACTGCTATCAAATCATTGTTCTCCAACACTTCCAAACTCCCGGAAGTTGCGCTGAAAGTTCCTGAATCCGCCATTGGCAAAAACACGATACAAGCAATCCAAGCCGGAATATTTTATGGCTACAGCAGCTTGATCGAAGGAATGATCAATACGATTCGTAAAGAGGCGAAACTCGAATTTACCATAATCGCTACTGGAGGACTCTCTGCTGTCTTGACTCCCTTAGAGAAAGTTTTTGATGAAGTCGATCGAAATCTAACTCTGGAAGGATTAAGACTGATCACCCAAGCAAACACTTAATCCAAAACTTCACAGATTAACATCAAGTTGGGATTAGGGCAATTTTCAGCATAATAGTTTAAATCCCGCTTGGCACATACGCCAGGATAATCTCCAAATTTCTCCCCTAGTTCCCACATGAGTTGGAAGTGTAAATGTGGAGGCCAGTCTCCATTTTCAGGATATGGACCGACATGGCAAATTTCAGTTCCGGCTTTGACTTCCTGCCCTTTTTCAAAAAGCTGCAAATCTGTTTTGGTCAAATGCCCATAAAGTGAATACAGTGACTTGCCATTTAGATGATGTTTCAGGATAATAGTTGGGCCGTAATCCCCAAATCCTTCATTATCCTGAATAGAAAAAATTTCCCCATCCAAAGGTGCAAACACCGCGGCACCAGCAGTTGTCCAGACATCTACTCCCAAATGAATATTCCGAAAGTCAGCTTCCAAAGTCTCAAATCGCTCACTTCGCCTGTAAATCGCCCGATGTTCTAGATAGCCGCCTACCCCGTAGGTTTTTCCGAATTGCTTCAATTGATCAAATACAAAGGCATTGAATACAGCTGTATTCCCCAAATCCACATTTTCCAATTCTTTATTTTCAGGGCTGAAATCCAATTTCATTGAATTTTGCACTGTAAGTGGCTCTCCCATGATCGGGAAAAAATCAAACTCATTCCAATTCATCCCCGAAGATTTAAAAAATTATTCAAAGCACTAAATCATCGACGGATTATCTATTCAATTCATTCCTCGAACGTTTTTTAGGCAAAAAGAAATCCCTACTTTTCGGCATGGAAAACACCCACTTCCCCTCCCTGAACGACATTCGATTTGCCGCAGTCCGGATCAAATCTTTTATTCATAAAACTCCAATTCTGACTAACTCCACCATCAATGAGATGGCTGGCTGTGAGATTTATTTCAAATGTGAAAACTTCCAGAAAGTCGGCGCTTTCAAAGCACGTGGCGCAGCCAATGCGGTCATGAAACTAACCGAGGAACAAAAGAAAAAAGGTGTAGCTACACATAGCAGTGGAAACCACGCTGCTGCGCTTGCCCGAGCAGCAACTGTCGCAGGAATATCTTCTTACATCGTGATGCCTTCCAATGCGCCTGAAATCAAGAAAAAAGCAGTGAAGGGATACGGAGGAGAGATCATCGAATGCGAACCTAATCTCAAAGCACGTGAAACAACACTTGAAGCGGTAGTAAAACGCACTGGAGCAACGTTTATCCCCCCTTATGATTTTATGGATGTGATCGAAGGGCAAGCCACTTGCGCCTTGGAATTCCATGAGGAGCAGGACGATCTGGAGATCATCATGGCTCCTGTGGGTGGTGGTGGACTTTTGGGTGGCACGGCATTGCTCACCCATCATTGGGATCCGGAGATTGAGGTGATCGGTGCGGAACCTGCAGGTGCAGACGATGCCTATCGCTCCTTTCATGCAGGTAAAATTATCCCACAAACAAATCCCAATACTATTGCAGATGGATTACTCACTTCGCTTGGAGTTCTGAATTTTGAACTGATCCAGAAGTATGTATCAGATATCCTTCTGGCTACAGATCCACAGATCATTGCTGCCATGCGCTTGATCTATGAGCGGATGAAGATTATCATCGAGCCTTCCTGCGCTGTACCGCTAGCCGCTTTGTTGGCAAATAAAGCCCACTTCAAAGGCAAAAAAGTAGGAATTATCCTCTCCGGAGGAAATGTAGATTTGGGGAAGTTGCCTTTTTGATAAAGGCAAAAGAGCAATTTGGTAAAATTACTTTTTCACCTTCTTTTCCAAATACGCTAACAGCGATTTTAGATTGCTGGTCTTTCCATAATCTTCTTCTGGTATATCTACATTCAGTTTCTCGCTGATAGAAACGATAAACTGAAGTGCGTCAAACGAATCAATATTGAGCGCTTCCCTGATATTCTCTTCGGGCATCAGTCGCGATGGATCTGTCTCTGGGGCAATCCTTTGCAGTAATTGAAAAACTGTTTTCTTGATTTCTTCCTCGGTCATAATTCTTCGGGGTTTTGTAAATATCTATTGAGTGCTGCTAAAAATCTACTTCCTATTAATCCGTCCGTAGCACGATGATCTGCTGCCAAAGTCACGTCTACAACCGGGCGAATTCCCAACATACCATCTTCGGCAAATGGCTGCTCGCTGATTTCGCCAAAACCGACAATCCCAACCTGTGGCGGATAAATCAGTCCAAACACTTTATCCGCTCCTCCTTCTCCGATGCTCGTGATGGTAAATGTGGATTGGCTGAGTTCTGAACTTCTTAATTTGAAGGCTCGTGCTCTAGGGATAAGATCGTTGATAGTTTCCATGATCTCATCCACTGTTTTTGAATCTGTCTGAAGGATGGCCGGCACGACAATCCCACCAGATCTCAAGGAAACCACAAAGCCAATGTTGATTTCGTTTTTCCGCTGAAGCCCATTTTCCCAAGTTGCATTGAGATCCGGAACTTCATCCAATGCTTTGGCAACTGCTTTGATCAAAAGCGCCACAGGTAATAGACGTTTTTGAATCGGCCGCTCTTTGTTGGCTTCCTTCACCCAGTCCATGGCTTTGGACATATCCATTCTTTTTTCCAGATAGTAATGAGGGATTTCCCGGTTGGACTTACTCATGGCAGCAGCCACAGCCATCCGCATCGCATTGGCATTTGCCGTAGCAGGTTTTGCTGAAATTTCTTTTGTTTCGTCGGGTTTCTTAACAGGTTCTTGAGTTGGCTTTTCCCCTTCGGAAATAGCCTCTTCAACGTCTTTTTTCACAATCGACCCTTCCGGACCTGTTCCTTTCAACAAGGAAATATCAACCTGATTAGCCTCAGCAATTTTTCTTGCCAAAGGAGAAATCTTAATCCGCTCACCTTCTTCTATTTTCTCATGAGGGGTTTCCACTCTATCCTCGATTGGATGAATTTCTTGTTTTGGCACTTCCTCAGCAGGAATAGTAGATTCCGAAACCTCAGCTTTTCCATCATTGATCAAAGCCAAAACGGTACCGACAGGAACCTTTTCTCCCTCTTTCACCAGAAGTTTTTCTAAAGTTCCTTCTTCAAAAACCTCGATTTCGATCAATCCTTTTTGCGTTTCCACATCCGCAATAATATCTCCCCGATGGAGGAGTTCGCCAGTTTGCTTTCTCCATTCAACCAGTGTACCGGCTTCCATATCGGCTCCCAAATTGGGCATTTGAAACTTGATCATGGCTTTAGCATTTTTTTAACCTTATCTAAAATATCCGATACCTGAGGAACAGAAGCATCTTCCAAATGCTTGGGATACGGAATCGGAACCTCCACACCGCAGAGTCTTTCCACAGGTCCATCCAAATCAAAAAAAGCTTTTTCCATAATTCTGGAAATCACTTCAGATGAAATACTGACCGATTTCCATGCTTCTTCTACAACTAGCGCTCGATGTGTCTTTTTCACGGAATTCAGGAAAGTCTCCTCATCCATCGGCCTCAACACTCTCAAATCAATCACTTCGGCATCTATTCCTTCTTCTCCAAGAGCTTCGGCAGCTTCCAAGCATTTATAAACTCCCGCACCGTATGTTATCAGCGAAATGTCTTTTCCTTCCCGAAGAACTTTGGCTTTGGTAATCTCCACCGCTCCTGAATCTGCTGGGATTTCTTTCTCCAGATTTAGCATGAAGGTATATTCAAAAATGATCACCGGGTCAGGACTCTCCATCGCGGAAATCAACATGCCTCTTGCATCTTTATGAGTGCCTGCTGAAAGAACAATCAATCCCGATACATGGGCAAAAAATGGCTCCCAACTATGGGAATGCTGCGCCGCCAACTGACGACCTATGCCACAACCCATTCGAATCACCACCGGAACATTCAACTGTCCGCCAGACATATGGAGAAGAGTCGAAGCATTGTTGACTATTTGATCCATAGCGAGAAGACTGAAATTGACAGTCATCACCTCCACGATCGGCTTCATACCGGCAAGTGCCGCCCCTATTCCTGCACCAGTAAATCCGGATTCTGACAGCGGCACATCCATAATCCGATCTGCTCCAAATTCCTTCAACAATCCTTTACTCACGGCGAATGCTCCACCATAATTCCCAACATCTTCGCCCATCAGAAAAACCCGCTCATCTTTTTGCATGACATCTCGAATAGCCTGTTTGATAGACTCTCGATAGGTTATTTTGATCATATCGCTCATATCGATTCCGTTTCAGAGTATACAAATCGGGTAAGGTTACCAGTATCTTCAAAAGTTCCGTTTTCCGCAAATTCAATAGCCTCTTGAATCTGTGCATCTACTGCTTTTTCGATTTCGGTTATTTGCTTTGCCGTAATGAGTTTCTCCTTCAGTAAAAATTCCTGAAACTTTGGAATTGGATCTTTCTTTTTCCACTCCTCCACTTCCGATTTTTCTCTATATAATTCGGCATCAAACATCGAATGCGCCCGAAATCGATAGGTATTACAAACCAGAAAATAGGGCTTCCCTTTTTCCTTGATAGTCTTCACCGCTTTTTGGGCGGCTTCCATCACTGCCAAAAGATCCATTCCGTCTACTGCTGCAGATTCAATTCCATATGCGTCACCCTTGTTCTCCAATTGCTGCATGGCATGGGTTAATTTAATGGCAGTACCCATCGCGTAAAGGTTGTTTTCACAAATAAAAAGCACCGGAACTTGCCATAAAGCAGCAAGATTCATCGATTCATGAAACTCACCTTCTGCGGCAGCTCCTTCTCCAAAAAAGCAGCAAGTCACGTTATTTTTCTTTTGTTTTTTGGCTGCCAAAGCCATTCCCACCGCCAATGGCAAATGCCCACACACGATTGCATTTCCTCCAAAAAAATTCTTTGAGGCATCAAAAAGATGCATGGAGCCTCCACGGCCTTTGCTGCAACCTTCCTGCTTTCCATACATCTCCGCCATGATAGCATTCGGATCCACTCCTCGCGCCAATGCATGTCCATGCTCCCGATAGGTACACAAAATATTATCTTCTTCAGTCAACGCTTGAATAACGCCAACTGCTACTGCTTCCTCCCCCGAATAGAGGTGAAGGAATCCCCGGATTTTGGACTTGGTATACTCCTCCGCAGATTTCTCTTCAAACCTTCGAATGAGTATCATTTGCTGCAAAAGCCTCTGTCCTTCTTTTGAATCTAATTTTTTCTTCTTTTCCATGATTTTAACCTTTTTCAAGTGTTGACAAATCTCCTTCTGGCAATCCCAATTCACGGGCTTTAAGCAACCTTCTCAAGATTTTTCCACTTTTAGTTTTGGGAAGGCTTTCGATAAAGGAAATTTCTTTGGGCGCTACTGCCGGACCCATCGTTTTTCTAGCGAAACCAATCAACTCTTGGCGCATTTCGTCGGTAGGCTCGAAACCCTCTTTCAGGACAACAAATGCCTTGACCAATTCTCCGATGGATGGTTCAGGCTTTCCAATTACCGCAGCTTCCACCACTGCCGGATGCTTCATGAGTGTACTTTCCACTTCAAAAGGACCGACCATGTGGCCAGAAGTTTTGATGATGTCATCTGCCCTTCCGATAAACCAGAAGTACCCATCCTTATCAATTTTTGCAAGATCCCCAGAGATATACCAGTCTCCTTTGAAGCATTTTTGGTAGCGTTCTTCCTCATGGAGATAGCCTCTGAAAAGAGAAGGAAACCCCTTTTTCAAAACCAAATGACCTTGATTTTCCGGTTGATCATAGATCTTGATTTCTGAACCGTCCACATCTGCAATCGCTGCGATTATTCCGGGAAGTGGCTTTCCCATGGAACCTGGTTTTACCTCCATCGAACGGTAATTGGCAATCATTATCCCTCCGGTTTCTGTTTGCCACCAATTATCCAGCACGGGAACTCCAAAAGCTTTTTGTCCCCAGGTCACAGCTCCGGGATGAAGCGGCTCTCCTACACTCAGCACCAATCTCAAATTAGAAAGATCATATTTTTCTTTGGGCACGAGCTCCATCCGCATCAATCTTCGGATGGCTGTTGGCGCAGTATACCACACATTGACTTTCTGCTTTTCCAAAATGGAATACCAGCGCAAGGCATCAAATTCCTCTTCATCTATGATGCTGGTTACGCCGTTGACCAAAGGAGCAATGATCCCATAAGAAGTCCCGGTCACCCAACCTGGATCTGCAGTACACCAAAAAACATCCCCCTCATGAAAGTCCAATACATATTTTCCTGTGGCATAATGGGTAAGTACGGCCTGGTGAACGTGCAAAGCTCCTTTCGGCATTCCTGTGGTCCCACTTGTAAAATGCAACAAAGCCGGGTCTTCCGAATCGGTGGGAGAAATAATGAATTCTTCAGAGGCTTCCCCCATGAGTTTGGTCAAGGAAAGAGCTTTCTTATCTACATGCTCAGCTGAGTCCGTCAGTAAGATGAAATCTAAGGAAGGAAGCCGATCGAGAAGCCCCTTGATCTTTTTTTCATAAAAATTTTTATTGGTGACCAACACTTTTGCGTCACCCTTACTCAATCGTTGAAAAATGGGTTCTGGTCCAAAAACCGAGAACAAGGGACAAAAAACAGCTTTGAATTTCAACGTCCCTAAAGCCGCGATATACAAGTCCGGCACTCGGCCTAATAAAGAAAATACCCGATCTCCTTCTTTTAATTTTAAGCCAGCCAGAAGATTGGCAAACTTGGAAGACTGAGTCTTTAAATCTCCATAGGAGTAATCGTCAGTCTTTTCCTCCTTACCGATAAAGCGAAGGGCGACCGTATTTTTCAAGTGGCCAGAAGCATGCCGATCTACCGCCTCATGTGCAATATTCAGTCCTTTTCCGTTGGGTAATCCTGATAATTGACTGCGCTCCTTTTGCCAGTCAAAATGTTGATACAGCTTAGTGTAATCGGTTAAATTGGGTTCTTTCATAACTAGATCTTAAAATTTGAAAATTTTAGAAAGCCCGGTTTTAGCCGGTTTTTCAATCTTTCAATCCTCAAAAAATCAAGTGAGGAATTGATCCTTTCTTAATTTACCATTTTATCAAAGTCAAATCGAATTTGAGCCCAATCATTTAGCCGTTAATGACTTATATCATATTCTTCGGCATTGAAATGCGATGTTTTGGAGACTAAATGAACAGATAACTCCTAAAAAATGACAGAATCATCCTCTCCGGTGGAAATGTGGATTTAGGGAAGTTGCCTTTTTAAGCTTGCGGCTAAGGGCACAAAGGTTCTCTCCAAGTACACGAAGGGTTTAAACCACATAGAAAAGCATAGTCACATAGTGCTATAGAATTCGAAAAAATAAAATTTCCCTCAGGATTAGCTTAATAGAACAACCAGATGGGGATTTACAAATTCTTTTTTTGAAAGGTGTATTATACAACTTAGCGTAAATATCCACTACCTCACCATATCCCAATTAATAGGGAAAAAAGCCATCTCAATTCCTGAGATGGCTTTGAATCACTATTTATCAATGGAGTTCTCCATAGAGGGTCACTCCGCATTTTGGATTCCAATCATTCGCTAAACTTCTTTCTTGAACAAGTAAGCTCTTGGTGCTTTTTGATTTCCGAAACAAGAAAGAGTAATTACCAATAATTATTGGTTCTGAAAGAAAAAGAAAGTTGTCTTTTTTTGCATTTCTAACAAGCTTAAATCTTTTCCCAAGTTTCTTCTTTACAAGTCTTTTAACTACAAGATCTCCTACCAATCCTCTTAATTTTTCAAATGCTCTTTCCATTTCTGGATCGTCAAAGACGCATAAACCTATACCATCTTCCCTTCGATTATCTTTATCCCAGATGAGTTCCATCCACGATTCATATCCGATGGTTTGGTAGTAAATTTGGATTGATTCCTCCGTTGATTTTTTAAAAGAGGAATCAATTATTTTATGCTCTTCCTCGCACAATTCGATTCTTACTTGGGTAAATCCTTTACTTGAGAAGAACTCCGCAAACATAAATACCCCGACTATTAAGAATACCTTAATTACACTTTTCACCATTTCCCTACGCTTCATTTTCAATGATTTCATTTATTCCTGGCCAGCTACTGCCAGCTGGAAAGAAATTAGCCATCTCATTTTGTGAGATGGCTAATGAAATATTTTTAATCGATAAAGACAACATAGAGTGGAATCGAGCATTCATACTCCCAATCTCCGTTCTGATTCTTTTTTTGAATTCGAAGACTCTCAGAGTATTGATATTTAAATAACATAAAAGAATAGTTTCCAACAATTATAGGCTCCGTAATTGACAAATAGGAATCGTCCTTCAAATCCTTAACCAAGATAAATCGTTTACTTAGCTTCTTTGGATTTAGCTCTTTGACTTGGATATTCATTACGTGATCAATAAGTTGATCGATGGATCTTTCCAGTTGGGGATCTTCAAAAGTGCAAAGTCCTATTCCTCTTTTCTCCCTGTAATAATCTCCATATAATAAATGAACCCAAGATTTATAATCAACAGTCTGATAGAAGATTTTTGTTGATTCCTTTCCGGAATTTTTAAATGAGTCTTCTATCACTTTGTATTGTTCCTTCGTCAGCTCCTTTTTAGTTTGGGCCTCTGATAAGAAGGAGATTAGTGCCAAGGTGATTGTTCCTAACTGCTTAAATAACTGGACCAGTTTTGTTGCCTAAACTAGGAACAAAATGATCGAAGAACTAATCAAAAACGCTCGACTCTCTTCGAGTGGTCGTAAGTTACTTACCTCTCAA
>Ga0136655_1000790_pt1 | contig 14418 bp, 10 predicted proteins | sample CPBDNA_2_FD_94863 | JGI IMG/M metagenome (GOLD analysis project Ga0136655, IMG submission 94863) | Freshwater to marine salinity gradient microbial communities from Chesapeake Bay, USA - CPBay_Spr_15_0.8_DNA (version 2) | ecosystem: Environmental > Aquatic > Marine > Coastal | place: USA...
CGTTCGGGTTCCTATCAGTATTTATGCCGGCTGGATTACAGTGGCAACAGTTGCAAACATTTCAGCCTATCTGGCAAAAATCGGCTGGGCTGGCTGGGGAATTTCCAAAATAACCTGGGCCATCGTGATGATTGCGATTGCCACTTTAGTGAATATTTTTATTGTCTTTTCGAGAAATCTTATCGCCTTTCCCTTAGTCGGCGTTTGGGCTTTGGTAGCCATTTCTGTCCGTCATGATGGTAGCGAAAATATCCTTCAAGGCGCAGCACTAATTTCTGCCGCTCTAATCCTACTTGCTTTGGGAAGCAATTTGATTCGAAGCGGATTGAAAAGACGCACACTCCATACTTAAAGAATTAGAGCATATTCTAAAAATAATTTTAATCAAACGATTGAATTAGTGGATTTTTCCTTATTATTAGCTATTGATTTGAAACTTTAAATCACCTAGCTTATTAATTAATCAAAATCATGGAATTTTTATCTTCACTTCCTCCTGAGCTAAAGCTGTTTTGGTACATAGCCATTCCGATTTCACTAATATTTATCATCCAAACCATCTTAACTTTTGTGGGATCGGGTGGATCAGATGGATTAGAAGCTGACTTTGATGGGGATTTAGATGGTGGTGGAGACACTCCATTCCAACTCTTTTCATTTCGAAATCTGATTAATTTCCTCTTAGGCTTCAGCTGGACAGGAATTTCCTTTGGGAAGCTGATTCCAAATACATCCCTGTTAATCTTAGTCAGCTTGATTGTTGGCTTTGGCTTCGTTTATTTCTTTTTTATTATCATTCGTCAAATCCAAAAGCTTGGCGAAGACAATACCTTCCGTGCCGAAAAAACTATCAATCAAATTGCGGAGGTTTATTTATCCATTCCTGGAAAGATGCAGGGAAAGGGGAAAATCATGGTCAGTCTGAATGGATCAGTTCGGGAACTTGATGCCATGACCGAACATGAAAAAATCGAAACCAACGCCACTGTACGAATCAAAAAAATCGAAAGTGGAAATATCTTCATTGTAGAAAAACTTTAATCCCAAATTTATGGACCCCTTAATAATCATAGTCGTCGCGACTGTAGTAGCTTTTGTGACCATTCTTGCCTTGGTATCAAGGTACAAGAGATGCCCTTCCGATAAGATCCTGGTGATCTATGGAAAGACCGGAGGCACTTCTGCCAAATGTATCCACGGCGGTGGAGCATTTATCTGGCCAGTGATCCAAGATTTTGCCTATTTGGACTTAAAGCCAATCTCGATCGAAGCCAATTTGACCAATGCACTTTCTCGTCAAAACATCCGGGTTGACGTTCCTTGTAGATTTACAATAGCAATTTCTACAGATGTAGATACGATGAATACTGCCGCCGAACGCTTGTTAGGATTGGCACATGAGCAGATTCAGGAACTCTCAAAGGATATCCTTTTTGGACAGTTACGTCTGGTGATTGCTACGATGACAATTGAAGAAATCAATTCTGACCGAGACAAATTTCTGGAAAGTATTTCTAAAAATGTGGATAGTGAATTGAAGAAAATCGGCTTGAAGCTGATCAACGTCAACGTTACTGACATCAAAGATGAATCAGGCTACATCGAAGCGCTAGGAAAAGAAGCCGCTGCAAAAGCAATCAATGAAGCGAAAATATCTGTTGCTGAGCAGGAGAAAATAGGTGAAACAGGGAAGGCACTGGCAGATCGGGAAAAAGATGTTCAAATCGCCGAGACCCAACGGGACCGTGATGTGAAAATTGCAATAACAATCAAGAATAGGGAAGTTAGTATTGCAGAAGCAGCAAAAGACGAAAGTATCGGAAAAGCAGAAGCACAACGTGATACAAGAGTAAAGACTTCTGAAGCCAATGCGATTGCAATCAAAGGAGAGAACGAAGCCAAAATTTCAATTGCACAATCCGATGCGATTCGACGAGAAAAAGAGGCAGAGGCTTTGAGAACAGCTCTGGCTTCCGAGAAAGTACAACAGGCCAGGGCTTTGGAAGAATCTTACTTGGCTGAGCAAAAAGCAGAAACCGCCAGGGCGGAGCGAGAGCGATCAACACAAAATGCGAATATTATAATTCCTGCAGAAATCGCCAAACAGCGGGCCATAATCGATGCCCAGGCAGAAGCTGAGCGAATCAGAGAACAAGCCAAAGGAGAAGCAGATGCGATTTTCGCCAAAATGGAAGCTGAAGCGAAAGGTCTATATGAAATCCTAACTAAGCAAGCTCAGGGATACAAGGATGTGGTAAGTGCCGCAGGTGGAGACCCAACCAAAGCATTCCAATTATTGCTGATAGAAAAACTTCCCGAATTGGTAAAGACTCAAGTAGAGGCTGTGAAAAATATTAAAATCGATAAAATCGTAGTCTGGGACTCAGGACAAGGAGAAAACGGAAATAACTCCACTGCCAACTTTGTGTCAGGAATGATGAAAACCGTACCTCCATTGAATGATCTATTCAATATGGCTGGACTGAATCTACCTAGCTATCTGAAAGGTGAAAAACTTGAAGAATCCGGACCTGAAATTCCCAATGAGGAAACCAAAAAGTAATAAAAAAGAGGCTCAAGGGCCTCTTTTTATGTTTTCAAAACGAAATTACAACAGATTGCTTAAATAGTTATTAGATCAAGAAAATTGGTCTTGAGCTTCGAAGAAGTGACCTGATTTTCTAATACAAATCCCTCAGATCGAGAAATAATTCTTTTGTGCCTTAGTGGCAAAACCAATTGACGGAAAAATCAATTCCCACTCACATCCATATAGGTATAACCCATTTGATCCAGTGCCACAAAAGTGGTTTTGGCAGAGATAGCAACTTTCACTTCCGGAGTGATATCTTCTTGTGGAATTTTAAGGAAGGACATACTTTGGCCGCAGAGGTAGAATTCCACTCCTACTTTTTTCAATTCTTGAAGGGCCAAAATATTTGGGTTATCGATTCCGTACTTTTCTTTGTAAGCCTCATTACTAAGCACTGCACGAGATAAACCCCCGTGGACAATTGCTGCAATCTTTATTTTTTCTGCTGGGACTCCATTTGCAATATGGAGATTGTAAGTTCGGGCGATTTCTGTAAAAGGCTCATAGACCATAGCGGAATCTTTGAAAGTACCATAAATATCAATCGCGATTTTGTAAGTAAGGGCTGGATCATAAGGCATGACAGGATCTAAAATCGGAATCACACCTACCCATGGTGCAAAGTCAAGAACTGGGTAAGTCATTTTATCTTTGATATGGTCAGGCATGGTCATTTGTGCAAATGAATTAACCTGAGAGGCAAGTGAGACTAAAAGGATAAGAGTTAGGAACTTTTTCATAAAAATAGTTTGTGAGTTAGGCTAGAAATATAACGGTTTTCAAAAACTTATTCGCTTTTCGGATTTTTTCAGAAGCAAATCTTTTTTTTTAGAAAATAATTATTTAGGCCCCAAAAAATCAACGTTTTTTTCAATCTACTTTTGATTCCTAATTCAACTAGCTATGGCTCTTCAAATCTTATTATTGCTGGTTGGTTTAGTTTTGTTAGTCAAAGGAGCCGACTGGCTGGTAGATGGCGCTTCTGTACTTGCAAAGAAGCACAACGTTTCTGATTTAGCGATTGGATTAACCATCGTGGCATTTGGAACATCCGCTCCTGAACTAGTGGTAAATGCTGTGGCATCTCAAGGGAATTTTCCAGATATCGTTTATGGCAATATCATTGGCTCAAACAATTTTAATCTTTTCCTTATTCTGGGACTAGCAGGAATAATCACCCCTCTGGCAGTCCAATCCAGTACAGTTTGGAAGGAAATCCCTTTTTCTTTATTGGCTGCGGTAGGATTATTTTTTCTGGCAAACAATTATTTCTACTCCGATACGAAAGAGATCTCACGTATTGATGCTATCATTTTGCTCGCATTTTTTTTAGGATTTCTTTACTATGTTGCTACTCAGCTCAAATCTGATCCAACTGCCGAAGTGGTCGAAAATAAGGATTATTCAAACCTTAAGATCTGGGTTCTGATAGGGATAGGTTTAGCCGGCTTGGTTGGCGGAGGGAAATTAGTAGTAGATAATGCCGTCGCAATGGCTCAGTCTTTAGGTGTCAGTGAAAAAATAATTGGCCTTACCATCGTAGCAGCAGGCACTTCTTTGCCCGAGTTAGCGACTTCTGTCGTGGCAGCAATGCGAAAGAATGCGGACATCGCCATAGGAAACATTGTCGGATCCAATATTTTCAATCTACTTCTAATCATAGGCATCAGTGGTTTGATTCGACCACTTAATTACAATGCCTCCTTCAATACGGATATTTATTTATTAGTAGGAGGAACACTATTTCTGTTTTTAGCGATGTTTATCGGCAAAAAACATCGCCTGGATCGCTGGCAATCAATTTTACTCTTATTTGTATATTTGGCTTATACTGGATATCTGGTGAGTGTCGAAATTTCTTAACCTGAAATGCTGATGACCCTACTTTTTGAATTGACAAGTTTTGACCTGCCGATTTCCAATCCGGTGGTCAAATTCCTGTTGATTCTCCTAATCATCCTGCTTGCTCCTATCTTGCTTAACCGATTAAAAATCCCTCCTCTTTTGGGTTTAATCATCGCTGGAGCTCTGGTCGGACCAAATGGATTAGGCCTGATCCAGCGTGACAGTGGAATCATTCTTTCCGGAACCGCTGGATTACTTTACATCATGTTTTTGGCAGGTTTAGAGATTGACTTGCAAGACTTCAAAAAGAACAGTAAAAAGAGTCTAGTCTTTGGCATGTTTACTTTTTTGATCCCGATGTTTCTGGGGATTCTAGCTGGTTTGTATTTGCTGGAAATGACAATGCTTTCTTCCATTTTGCTAGCGAGTATGTTTGCCTCTCATACACTGATCGCATATCCACTGATCTCAAAATTGGGGATCGCAAAAAACCGAGCGGTAAACATTACTGTGGGAGGAACATTAATCACTGATACGCTTGCTCTCTTGGTATTGGCGATCATCATTGGGTCTACCAAAGGAGAGGTCAACATGGGTTTCTGGATCAAACTCATTATATCCTTGAGTATTTTCACAGCGGTAGTCGTTTTTATTTTCCCTAGAGTTGGCCGTTGGTTTTTTAAAAAATACACGGACAATTCCTCCCAATTCATTTTCGTTTTAGTCCTGGTTTTCTTGGGCGCAGCCATGGCTGAACTTGCAGGAGTAGAGGCCATCATCGGTGCATTCTTAGTGGGACTATCTATCAATTCCCTAATCCCGCATACGTCTCCACTCATGAATCGAGTGGTATTCGTTGACAATACCATTTTTATCCCCTTCTTCCTGATTGGAGTTGGGATGCTGGTCGATTTCCGGATTTTCATCAATGGCTGGGAGACCATCTGGGTCGCCTTGGTCATGACAGTAATCGCTACGTTAGCCAAATGGCTGGCTGCCTACGCCACACAGAAGTCTTTTAACTTTTCTATTGACGAGCGGAGAATCATCTTCGGACTAAGCAATGCCCAGGCGGCGGCGACCTTAGCGGCAGTATTGATCGGCTACAACACGATTTTGGGCATGGACGAATTAGGTGAGCCAATCCGACTGCTATCGGAAACCATCTTGAATGGAACGATCGTGATGATCCTCGTGACTTGCACGATTGCTTCACTCGAAGCTCAAAAAGGAGCAAAAAATATAGCAATGGCAGAGTCGCCACTTGATACTAGCAGCAACTCTGAAATCCCAGAACGAATCTTAATTCCTGTTCGAAATCAGGAAACTTCAGACGAATTGATCAATCTCAGCATCCTGATCCAATCGCCCAAAAAGAAGGCAAGTATGTACGCCTTAAGTATTATCAACCCGGATTTGCAGGATTCTGGTGCTGAAATGAAAGCTCAAAAAACACTAAACAAAGCTTCCGAAACTGCTGCTGCTACGGATCATTTTCTCTATGAATTACTTCGGTATGATACCAGTATTGAGCATGGCATCTCCAGTGTTATCCACGAAAACAAAATCACAGACCTAATTCTAGGGCTTCACGAAAAGCAAGGAATGAGTGATAGTTTCTTGGGAAATCTCACAGAAAACCTCCTCAGCAGAAGTAATACGACCACTTACATCTACAAGCAAACTCAACCATTTGAGACTCACAGAAGACATTTGGTCTTTATCCCTCCTGGAGCGGAGCTTGAGCTGGGCTTTCCGTTTTGGTTGGTGAAAGTCTGGAATATCGCCAGAAATACCGGTGCACGAATGATCTTTTACCTTTCAGAAAGTACTCAAGTTTACATTGTAGACATTTTGAAAAATCACCCTATACGCTTGGAATTTAGGGCTTTCCCGGATTGGGGAGAATTGGGAAATTTGAATATCATCCTCAAGCCGGATGATAACCTGATCATGGTACTCAGCCGAAAAGGTGAAGAATCCTATCACCCTAAAATGGAACGAGTCCCAGAATTGATCAATACGTTTCTGAAAAGTCACAGCTTTATTCTGATCTACCCTAACCAACCCAAAGCTAGTGGACTAGACAGTTTAGAAATGATCCATGGCTCACTTCTTGGCCCAATCGAACGATTAGATTTTATTGGAAGGATGATCAGCAGTCTTTTCAAGAAAAAATAACATCAAATTAATATCAGGATGAGAAATCAAAGGTCTTTATAGTTATCTTGAACTATGAAACTGAAGACTCAACTCTTGCTGGCTATATTTTTGATAACCATTTGGCAAGGTAAAAGCTATGGGCAGCAAGTGCTCGATTTGGACAAAACACTGCTTGTCAAGATTTCACCATTCTCATTTCTAGAGCCTGAGACCATCGTCATTCAAGGGGGTGTAGAATACTTTTTTACACCAAAAATCAGCGTTCAAACCGAGCTCGGATTCAATGGAGGGATAATTGGAATCCCATCAGGAAGAGGGAAAAATGAGGACTTTTCACTTTGGCGGAGCAAAAGCGAAATCAAGTTCCACCAGAAAAAATTTTATTGGGGCTTCGAGTTTTTCTACGTGGACAAAGATTTTGTCCGAACTGATGATTCCTATTCCTCATTCAAACAGAAAGTATATTACGAAAATGCCAGAGTCAAATTCCAAGTATATGGGACGGGGCTGAAGTTTGGACGGCAGCATTTCGTCTCTGACAACATTCTCCTAGATTCTTTTTTTGGTATTGGGATTCGATTCAGGAATAGATCCGTGCAGGTAATTGAACTTGCTGAGGATCAAAATCCAGATTTTTTTGACGGAAGTTTTCTAGAAGGAGACCGATATAGTTTTGAGGGCTGGGATTCGTTGCCACATTTTACCTTAGGGATCAAGGTCGGGATTTTGACAGGTAATAAAGACTAGATTTCACTCATTCAGCAATCGAACCAATTTTTTATGGGAATTTGGTGGAAGATCAGGATTCAATCCCCATCCTTTCCCTCCACCACTGATCACTTTCAGGACAGCTAATTATTCTGCTTCTATTAGCTTTGGGCAAATTATCTGATTGTATTTCAGCTTAATTAGCCTACTATAAACCTATTTCCTAAGGCATGAAAAACTTTGCCAAATCTTACCTTTTAAGATTTCTATTCTTATCAGGTCTTTTCTTGCTCATCCAACCCTTTGGCTTTGCCCAGCAAAATCAAAAGCTTGGAAAAGTCAGCGGCAAACTGCTGGATAACTCAAGTAAGGAACCTATTTCTTTTGGCAGCATTGCCATTTACTCCCTGCAAGATTCTCTGATTGATGGAGCCATCTCTGGGGAAAAAGGAGAATTCGAATTGCGAATGCCCTTCGGCACCTATTACGGATTGATTGAATTCATGGGCTTCGAATCAAAGAAAACAGACAACTTCTCACTTTCTGCGCAGCAGCCAAATTTAAACTTGGGTGAAATACTCCTTGAATCTGCAGCATCAGATTTGGCAGAAGTGACCGTCCAAGGCGAAAAGACACTCATGGAGCTTTCGCTGGACAAGCGGATTTTCAACGTAGGAAAAGACCTTGCGAATGCAGGGGGAACCGCTTCAGACATCTTAATGAATTTGCCCTCGGTATCTGTGGATCCAGAAGGAAATGTAAGACTTCGCGGTTCTTCAAACGTGCGAATTCTTATCGATGGAAAACCTTCCGGCTTAGTTAGTTTCAAAGGCGGTGCCGGATTACGACAGCTTCAGGCCAACATGGTCGAGCGGGTGGAAGTTATTACTAATCCCTCCGCTCGCTACGAAGCAGAAGGTATGGCTGGTGTGATCAACATTATTCTCAAAAAAGATAACAATCAAGGATTCAACGGCTCGTTCGAGGTGATTGCAGGCACTCCACTTAATTTAGGATTTTCGACCAATCTTAATTTCCGTAAGAATAGAATCAATTGGTTTATCAATTATAGTTTGGCTCGTAGGCATCAACCAAACATTAGCGAGTTGTACCAAGAGGTGTACAATGCAGATGGTACCACCTCCATTTTAAGCCAAAATAATTCCGGTCTGGTCAAAAGCTTCAACAATAATATCCGAGGTGGATTGGATTATTATTTCAATGAAAAAAGCATCCTGACCGCCTCCTACCTCTGGCGAAGAAGTGATGCCAGACGGATTACGGATATTCGCTACGAAGACTACCTAAATAATTTCGACAATTACCTAGGCTATTCCCTACGGCAGCAAGACGAAACCGAAGCCGAACCCAACTCAGAAGTAATTGTGAGTTACAAAAAAAGCTTTGAGCAGAAAGGTCATGAACTCACCACTGCCTTCACTTATTTGAATTATTGGGAGCGATCAGATCAGAAATTTACTGAATCAGCTTACTCTCCTGAAGGTCAATTCATTCCCAATTCAGATTTGTTCCAGACTTCCCTCAATGACGAATATGAAAATCAATATTTACTTCAGCTAGATTATGTGAAGCCTTTTTCAAAGGAAGGGAAATTTGAAACTGGATTGCGAACGAGTTTTCGTAGGATGGAAAACGACTATGTAGTCTCTGAAGAAAATGAATCTGGAGACTTGATTCCGCTTCCTGGACTTGATAATATTTTTCTCTATAATGAAAATATCCTCGCAGCCTATGGAATCTGGGGTAACAAAACTGGAAATTGGAGCTACCAGGCTGGAGTACGTGCGGAGCACACCGATGTGGAGACGATCTTGGTTGAAACCAATGAACGTAATCCTCGGAAGTACACCAACCTTTTCCCCAGTGCGCACTTGACTTACAATATTTCTACTGAAAATGCCTTCCAACTTAGCTATAGCCGAAGAGTTCGGAGACCGGTTTACAACGATTTGAGTCCTTATGTGACCTTTTCTGATCAACGTAATTTCTTCAGTGGTAACCCAGATTTAAATCCAGAATTTACCGATTCGTTCGAACTGGGACATATCAAGTACTTCGAAAAAGGGACGCTCTTCTCTACCGTCTATTTCCGGAATACTACCGACAAAATCGAGCGAATCCGAACTGTCAATGACGAAGGATTCTCGGTGACGGCACCTTACAATCTGACCGGAGAAAAGTCTTTCGGAGTAGAATTCAGCTCGGATTACAAAATAAACGACTGGTGGAAACTGGATTTGAATTTGAATTTCTTCCATGCGAATATTGATGGAAGTAATATTGAAGCAAATTTTCAAGCAAAAACATACAGCTGGCTTTTGAGACAAACTTCTAGATTCACCCTTTCGAATGGGCTAGATCTGCAGTTGCGAGCCAACTTTGATGCTCGCCAAAAAACTGCCCAGGGAGTTCGAAAGGGAATTTTCTTTATTGACCTTTCGGCTAGCAAGCGAATTATAGGTGAGCGAGGAAACCTGATTTTGACTGCAAATGACATTTTCAATTCACGCCGAAACCGCTACATTATCGAAGGTGAGAATTTCTTTACAGAAGGTAATTCGCAGTTTCAACGCCGTCAGATTAATCTGACGATGAGCTATCGATTGAGGCAGTAAAAGGTCCGGTATTTGAAGTCGGATGCCAGATGAGACCTATGAGACATCATCCTAACTACGATAAAGGAAGGATCTCCTCGTAGCCCTTAACTTGAAAGAATTTTACAAGTTTCGATTTAGATTTAAATCAAGACCTTCGAGGCTGGAAAAACCTCAAAGGTCAAATAAAACTCCAATGCCTAAAATCACCCTTACCACACTTCTTTTATTCATCCTTGTTTCTGGGGCTTTTGCTCAGAAGATCAATGCAGACTATCGCCTGAATATCAAGAAAGCGAGTTCGGCCATTATCATCGATGGTGCACTTGATGAGAAAGCCTGGGAAGATGCCGATGTAGCAACGGACTTTTTCATGATCACACCCATGGACACCAGTTTTGCCAAAGTCAGAACTGATGTACGAATGAGCTACGACGAGGAACATCTTTACCTCATCGTGGTCAATTATCATGCAATAGAAGGTCCTTATATGGTGGAGTCGCTCCGCCGGGATTTCTCTTTTGGGAAAAATGACAATTTCCTACTCTTTATGGATTCATTCGATGATCAGACCAATGGCTTTTCTTTTGGAGCAAATGCAGCCGGAGCCCAATGGGATGGCATCATGTCCAATGGCGGCAGTGTAGATTTGAGTTGGGATAATAAATGGACTTCCAAAGTCACCAACTACGATGACAAATGGATCTTCGAAGCAGCCATTCCTTTCAAATCGATTCGGTACAAAAAAGGGATTTCAGAATGGGGAATTAACTTTTCCCGACTCGATCTGAAGACGACCGAAAAATCAGGTTGGGCGCCGGTTCCCCGCCAATTCCCATCCGCATCACTCGCCTATACCGGAATTCTAGCTTGGGACAATCCACCTCCACCTGCCGGCGCTAATGTCTCAGTCATTCCCTACGTGTTGGGAGGCGTGGCTAAGGACTTTGAAAATGACGGGAAAAATGTCTATCGAAGAGAAATCGGAATGGATGCAAAAATCGGCTTGACATCTTCTCTAAGTTTAGATTTGACTGTAAATCCTGATTTTTCCCAAGTTGAAGTGGACAGACAGGTAACCAACTTAGATCGCTTCGAATTATTCTTTCCGGAGCGAAGACAGTTTTTTCTTGAAAATGGTGATCTCTTTGCCAATTTTGGATATGCTACGATCAGACCATTTTTCTCCAGAAGAATTGGGCTAAACGTCCCGATCCAGTACGGCGCTAGAGTGAGTGGGCGAATCAACAAAGATTGGCGAATCGGTGCCATGACCATGCAAACTGCGGAAGTATCAGAAAATGCTTTGCCATCCCAAAACTTCACGGTCATGTCATTGCAGCGGCAAGTTGGGGCAAGATCCAATATCGGGGCGATTTTTGTGAACAAGCAATCACTCAGATATAACCCAGATGCGACCGAAGAGGGCAAACCGATTTATTCTGAATTCAATCGGAATGCAGGATTGGAATACAATCTCGCTTCCAGCAATAATCTCTGGACTGGAAAGGCAATGGTATTGCAAAGCTTTGGGCCTGATAATGTCGGGAATGGATTTGTCCATGCAGCCAATTTGAAATACGCCAGTGGAAACCTGACTTGGAACTGGCAGCATGAATACGTCTCTGAGAGCTACACCGCCGAGGTAGGATATGTGCCTAGGAGAGGTTATTACAAAATCAATCCCAGCGGAGGCTATCTCTTTTTTCCAAAAAGTGAGAAAATCCTAAGCCATGGACCGGAGTTTGGAAGCACCTTCTTTTGGAACAAAAATGGCGTGAAGACGGATAATACCACCTTCTTAGCTTATAACATTCGCTGGCGAAGTCAGAGCAAATTGATGCTCTGGACAGCTTATGATTTTGTGAAGTTGCAGCGACCTTTTGATCCCACGAATCTAGGAGGAGAGCAGCTTCAAACAGGTTCCGAGCATGAGTGGTTTGCCTGGGGAACCGAATATACCTCAAAACCACAAAGCGTCTTGACCTATGCATTCAGCACCCGAATGGGCGGTTACTATGAAGATGGCATGCGCTACAATGTTACTGCAGATTTAGGCTATCGCTTTCAGCCATACGTGGCCATAGCCATGGCGGCAAACTACAACCAAATCGAGCTCCGAGAACCTTGGGGGACGACACGGTTTTGGCTGGTTGGACCGAGAATCGATGTAACGATGACGAATACACTCTTCCTGACCACTTTTATCCAGTACAACGAGCAGATCAAAAACATCAACTTGAATACCCGATTCCAGTGGCGATTCGCTCCCGCATCGGATCTCTTCTTAGTCTACACGGACAACTATTTGCCTGAGCCTTTTAATGTTAAAAACAGGTCGCTGGTGTTGAAATTTACGTATTGGTGGAATGTTTGATTTTAATAGGATAAGAGATTAGGAGAGAGGAGAATTAGAGATTGGTGTAGCTGAGTTATAGGGGATAAAAGATTTTTGAATGTGAATTGGTGCGATTCCCCCTTGGTAAAGGGGGCAAGGGGGATTGGCTCAATTTCCCAATACGGATTCGGATTCTACAACTTCCCCTGCTCTTCGATTAATGTTATGGATCTGCAGTAATCTCGAAGGGCTATCCGAAGATTTGAAATCTTCCTGTTCAAAAACGGAGGCGAAAGATCAATCATATCGGCTTAAAAAGCCTACGATAAAGGTTCCGGATTACAAATCCTGAACAGCAGGGTTTTTCTCAAAAAATGTAAGATCTTTTTTCTTTGCAGTAGCAAATACCTTTCTCCACGCTCAATCTCAGGTCATCTAAAAAATTGTAAACCATTCGGTCTTTAAGACCGAGCTTCTTGGCCAAATCCTTTGGACTTCCTGTCTTTTCGTTCTCGATAAGCCCGATCAGCAGTTTGGTGCGCTCGTAGTATTTTAGTGTCGACTCCGCTGTTCGAGAGTAATATTCCTGATTAGTAGCTAAAAATAGATTTTGGCTCTACAGATTTAGTAGTCAATAAAGTTCTAAAGGGATAAAAGATTTTTAAAGACCAAGATTATAAATCCTAGGGACAGCGTGCAGGATTTGTAATCTCAAAAAACAGGGAGAAAGCTTTTTACTTTTTTTCTCGAACAAAATATGTGCTAGATCCCCTGTCTGTAGTAATAATCAATGAATCCCCTGTGAATTCAAATTTTTCTTCAAAAACTCCAAGTCCTGGAGAAGATGTTATAAGAATATTAGATGACTTTACTTTCCAAAAAAAATTTGGGATATCAGTATAAGAAAATTCAAATCCATTCTTCTGGGCATTATCTCTAAAATATCGGGGATCTTCTATCAGCCTACCATCATCAGTAAAGACTCTATAATAATTCTTTTTTTTAGTACCCGGTTCAAAAATCTTCCCGGATGAGCTGTAGGTACCAAGGCGAATCCATTTTCCTATTAATTCAGAGTGAAGGTAAGTATCTGACTTGTCGATAGGATCCTGATTTCCGATATTGATTTTTTGAAAAAAATCGCTTCTATTTTCACTCTCAGTTGTATATTCTAGATTTAAGCCAGAATTGATTTGCACCAGATTATACTCATTCTCCTTATTGGTAGAAATAAGAAAATTAAGTCCCCCATTTTCTAGCTTGCCCTCAGCTGTAAAACTTTTTCCCGACGAGGTTAATATTAAAATATTATAAACTTCTCTTTCCAAATTAATATTAATCAAACTCTCCTCTTGATGGAAATTCCCAAGATATCTACCTTCAAATTTTTGTGAAAAGGTAGAATTGAAAGAAATAAATAGTAAAAGACTTAAAATGAGATTTTTCATATTTAATTATATTTAAAATTCATCTAATAAACTTATTTAACAATTAAAGAAAGTGAATAAGCCATCTTTCAATTATAAGACAGCCTATTCACTTGGCAATTACATCATAGCCATACATGACATTAATTTTGCTCCGTAAAATACCGAAAGTGTAGGGCTATCTGCAGCGTAATATGACGAAAGGAATGCGTAACCCATCATATCCTCCATAGAACATCTACCCCCATTCACCATCTCCATTTTTTCAATCGATAATTCTCTCATAATTCAGTCGTTTAAATTGGTTAGTTGTTTAAGAATAACCTAAGCTAAATACAGGTCGGTGAAAAAAACTTTCACCGGATCAATTATTTTCTGAAAAAACATAACTTTTTTTCTCTGTGTCATAATTGATACATTTTGGCAAAGTCAGCCTGAGTTCATCAAGGATATTATATACCGTTCGCTTAGTCACCCCCAGCCTTGCTGCCAAATCTGCCGGATTCCCAATTTTCTTCTTTTCGATCAACAGCTTGGTGCGCTCGTAGTATTTTAGTCCTGACTCTACAACTCAGTGTTCCTAAAATAAAAAAGCATAGATACAATGTCGAGTAGGCAAGAGGAGTTTCACCCCAAGCCTCTCACAGAACCGTACGTGAAACTCTCGCTTCATACGGCTCTTGTCATACGAATTATATCCAATTGTAAACTGTCCAATGATAAAACATA
>Ga0136655_1000792_pt1 | contig 14417 bp, 8 predicted proteins | sample CPBDNA_2_FD_94863 | JGI IMG/M metagenome (GOLD analysis project Ga0136655, IMG submission 94863) | Freshwater to marine salinity gradient microbial communities from Chesapeake Bay, USA - CPBay_Spr_15_0.8_DNA (version 2) | ecosystem: Environmental > Aquatic > Marine > Coastal | place: USA...
ATCAAAAGCCAGCCGACATGGTCCTCCGCTTGGAGAAAATCTGTAGTATGACCTTTGCCTATCCAATTTCATTGGTAATTACTCTTTTGGTATTCACTATTTACCTAGCGCTTCTAATTGGAGTCTATGTCTGGCTTGACCTCACTTTCTTTGTGATTTATTTGGTACTCATGGGTTCCTTATTGGTATTTGTGGGATTAGTGTTTGCGAAATCAAAATCCAAATTCAAAACTTGGTACATCGAAAGTATGGTCAGCTCGATCAATGCTATCTACCAAAGTAATCTCGGGAAGTGGTTTTCCATTGGATATAGTATTTTAATAATGGCTCTTGCTGCTCCTGTAATCATTTCAGACATTACGGATTTCTCATTATTTGCAAATGAGCGCGGGTTAAATGATTTTGAACAAGAATGGCCGGCAAAGAATCACCATTATATGGATCAGCATGATCCGGCAAAGCGATTTCCAAGGGGGTTTATTCCAAAAGAGGAAATTTCAGACAATTTTCTAAGAGTAGGAATCGCACGCTATGTAGATGATCACCAAGTTATTGAGGATCTCAATCGGGATTTCAAAGTGACACTAGACTCTTTAGGTTGGGAAAAAATAGAGATCTCCGCTGATCTTCATCGAGTCTATATCAATGATTCTTTAATTCAAATTGATAAATGGGCGAAAAACCGACTTGCCATAAGTGGTCAAAAAGCGTATCAAGCGGGCATTGATATTAGCAACTTGAAAAACGGGATTCATGAAATACGTATTGAAAAATTATTGCTGGTTTATGGGTTTCTGGACAATGAACCAGAAATTCGCCTTCGAAAGGATTGGTCGGTTTTCACTTTTGTGAAGAAGTAATTTTATTTTTATTACATTAGTTGAGTTAATTCTTCAGCTATGAAACAATTTCAACTATTCCCCCTGTCTTTTATTTGGGTCCTTTTTGCATGTCAAACTACTGAAGTTAAAAAAATCCCCGTCATTCAATTGGAGGACTTGATTGTCGATACACTGTATTTGGAAAAAGATACGGTAACAAAAGATCTGGGCACAAACTTTAATTACATTAAAAGAGGAGATAAAGAATTTCTTGTAACCACACGAAAAAATAGATACCTCGAATACAGCTATCCAGAAGGAAAGCTGATTCGGGACCAACTCTATTTTACTGAAGGACCAGATGGGATTGGTAGCTTTATTCAAGTTGATTTCACAGATGATTCTTCCGCTTGGTTTGTATCATCCACGAAGCTTGTAAGAGCGGATCACTTCGGGAAAGTAAAGTCTCGTTATAATCTCCCACAAGGTCCGCCTGAAAGATTGGCCATCAATTATAATACTCTGATGGGAACAAAAGCTATAAATATCAATGGAAAGATAATAATTCCAGATGTTCCATTTGTGCTAAAGGAGTCCTTGTTGGATTATGAAAACTGGCTGCTCGAATTTGAAACGAAAGACAGCTCAATCAATTATGTGAAATTTAAGTACCCAAGTAAATACCGTGATTTTCTGGATGATCCCACGTTCGCTACTTATCAGAACGGGTATAATGAAAAAGAAAATCTACACCTGATTTCCTTCCCGGCAGACGACTCCCTTCTGGTTATTTCCCAGAATTCGAAGAAATGGATATATGCAGGAGTAGATGAGAAAATGGAATTTTTAGCTGGTAAAACTGAGGAACGAGGTGAATTCACAGCTTTTCTTCCGAACAGCAATACCAGTAAATACAGTTGGGTGGATTATGATCCTACCGCTCAGGTTTATCTACGAGGGGCAATTATAAGACCTGACACAGAGGCAAACCGTGATCAAGGTAAATCTCCACTTTCCAAACTAGTGATTCTGGATAAAGACTTTAAAAAAATAACAGAAGTGGTTTTACCTTTTAATAGCCGTGGTTTTTCGACACCGGACGGTTACTACTTATACATCGGATCCCCTCACTCCGAAGATGAAGTCGGATTTGTTAGATTAGATTTCTCAAACATAAACCCTAGGAAATAATACTAAAGAATTCTGAGGGTTTTAAAGTGCAAAAGAAAATCCAGTTTCTAGCTGCGCTCATTGCGCTTCCTTTGTGTCCTTAGCGGTTAAAAAAACACTCATAAAAAAAGCGAGACTAGTCAGTCTCGCTTTTTACAATTAGTTCGATTTCCTCTCCAGATTCGTCTAGGAATCTGTATTCCGTCACCGGTAGGGAAGAATCTTTGATCAGTTTAATCCATTTGTAATACTTGAAAAACCACCTCATTCGCTGGCTTATCGTGCCAGTGGTGAAGTATGCGTGCAGATAGGGATGCAGCCCGATTTGGATTTTGTCCACGTTTTGAATAGTAGCCATATGCTCCAGATCTTTTTCCAGCTTATCCGCCACCATTATGGAGGCTTGGATTTTGCCGGTACCGTTACAAGACGGGCAGGTTTCTTTGGTTATAATATTGACCTCAGGCCTTACTCGTTGTCGGGTGATTTGCATCAGCCCAAACTTGCTCAATGGCAAAACAGTATGCTTGGATCTGTCAGACTTCATTTCTGAATTCATCGCTTCGAATATGACCTTTTTGTTCTCGGCCCGCTTCATGTCGATAAAATCGACCACGATGATTCCCCCCATATCTCGGAGGCGTAGTTGTCTGGCAATTTCTTTTACCGCAGCCAAGTTTGTCTTCAATGCTGTTGATTCTTGGTCACTTTCCTGGTTGGATTTATTTCCGCTATTCACGTCGATGACATGAAGGGCTTCAGTATGCTCGATGATCACATATCCTCCCTGCGGGAGGCTGACCGTCTGTCCAAACAGGCTTTTGATCTGCTTTTCTATTCCAAAACTTTCAAATAACTTGGCTTTACCGTTGTAAAGCTTGACAATTTTTTCTTTTTCAGGGGCTATAGTCCTGATGTAGGATTTGATCTGATCGTAAGTGGATTCTTCTTCTACAGTGATTGCGTCGAATGATTCATTGAGCAGGTCTCTCACAAGTGAGGAAGCCATACTCATCTCTCCGATGATCTTATCGCGATTCTTTGCTTTCATCAATTTTCCCATTCCCTCTTCCCAGCTTGTGAGAAGATTTCGAAGGTCTTTATCCAATTCCGTTACGGATTGGCCTTCAGCTACTGTCCGGATGATTACTCCGAAGTTGGCAGGTTTGATCGAATTGATGAGTCTCAAGAGGCGCTTTCTTTCCTCGCCACTTCGGATCTTTTTGGATACGTTGACCGAATCCGAAAAAGGTACCAGCACGAGGTATCGACCGGGCAGAGAGAGCTCACAGGAAATTCGGGGACCCTTAGTAGATATGGGCTCTTTGACGATCTGAACCAGTATTTGCTGGTTTTTGGATAGGGGATTAGAAATTTTTCCAATCTTGTCTATCTCAGGTTCGTTTTCGAAGCCCTTCAGCATATAATTGCTGTAATTGTTGTTGCGAACTTGCTTGGTGAACTTAGTCAAACTGTTGAAATTTGGCCCCAGGTCCTGATAGTGAAGGAATGCATCCTTCTCGTATCCAACGTCAATGAATGCGGCGTTAAGCCCATTGACGATTTTTTTGACCGTACCGAGGTAAATATCCCCAACTTTGAACTGGTTGTCCATCCCTTCGGAGTGCAACTCAATCAAACTTTTATCTTGAAGGAGGGCAATACGACTTCCGTTTTGAGCTGAATCGATTAACAATTCTGTACTCAAAGTCTCTTATTAATAATGTAAATGAACGTTGTACTAAAATGAGAATAAGAAGAAGTGTATTACTTCTTCTTATGTCTATTTTTTCTTAATCTTTTCTTACGCTTGTGCGTAGCGATCTTATGTCTTTTTCTTTTTTTTCCGCAAGGCATAGTCTTTGGATTTAGTTGTGATATATTGATTTATAGCTTGTCGAGATAGCTTTGGATACTTCCTAGGATCATTTCATCCTGAGTCATTTCTTTCACTTTCTCAAACTGAGCTTTTGCTTTATTCTTTTGATTGGCTTCGAAATAGCTCACTCCCAAATAAAACTGTCCCTGGAGATTCGTCGGATGATACTGGATCAATTCCTCAAATCGCTCCGTGGCTCGCTTATATTGGCCAGATTGCATGGATAGAATTCCCATATTGAACAGTCCATCCTCATTGGTAGGTTCTTCTGCCAAGACTTCTCTTAGCATCGTGATTCCTTGCATGGGATTGGACGAGGACACATAGGTCATCGCTATTTTTGTTTTCAAATCTAATCTGGTGGGATCTTTTTCCAACACCTGTCCTAAGTAAATTCGGGTTTGATCCGCAGTATAGGAAACCTTATCAGTATCCAATGCAAATCCGAAGGCCTCATAATAGACATTCCCCGTTTTTTCAGATAATTCTTGGCTTGGGTACTTATCAGCGGCCAAACTTAGAAAATATCCAGCACTATCATACTTTGACAATTCCCGATAGACCTCTCCTAATCGCTCCGAAGCCGAGATAAACTCTTTTTCTGAGGAATTATTTGAAATCTTTAGCTTTAAAGATACAATCTCTTCCGCTTCAACAGGAGAGATCTCAGCATCATGCATAGACAGTGGGTCAGCAGCCTCAGATGGTGATGTAGAATCTCCTTGAGAAATCCCCGTCGCACCATCCTCATTATCTACCACCACTTTAGGAAGCGCATACAACCCTGCGATTGCAACGATCCCTAATCCTACTAATATGAGCTGAGATCTTTTCATGCCAAATACTCTACAGGCTTAGTCCTGCTGAGCTAATTCCTTAATCTTTTTGCTGCTCTTGATTTTCTCAATGAAAACCTTGGACGGCTTAAATGCTGGGATGTAATGCTCTTCAATTACGATCGCAGTGTTTTTTGAAATGTTTCGGGCGATTTTCTTAGCTCTCTTCTTATTGATGAAGCTGCCAAAACCTCTCACATAGATGTTGTCACCGTCTGCCATGGACTCCTTCACTACTTTGAAGAAGGCCTCAACTGTCTGTGTTACATCATCTTTCTGGATTCCGGTTTTGTCTGAAATCTTGGTGATTACTTCTGCTTTAGTCACTTTGAATTTAATTTAGAAATGTTTAAATAAGCTTAACAACCTATTAGCCAAGTGTTTTTGGGACTGCAAATGTACAAGAACCAAAGCAATTAAAAAACATATTCGAATAAATTAGCTTGGTTTGTAGTATATATTTTCCTGCAACATGAACCTTAATTCTACTGATTATCAGCGCTTTTCTTATCAAATAATTAAGTGGTATAAAGCTAATCCTAGGGAATTACCTTGGAGAAATACCAAAGATCCCTATAAAATTTGGCTCTCAGAGATCATTTTACAGCAGACTAGAGTGGCTCAGGGCTTGCCTTATTACTATGCATTTACAGAAGCTTATCCTACCGTGATGGACTTGGCACTTGCCCCAGAGGAAGAAGTTCTGCGACTTTGGCAAGGGTTGGGCTATTACAGCAGGGCAAGAAACCTACATTTTTGTGCTAAAATGATTTGGTTTGACCTTGGAGGTAAATTTCCCAGTACTTATACAGAACTCCTAATATTAAAAGGAGTGGGTAGCTACACCGCAGCGGCAATTTCAAGTTTTGCATTCGATGAGGTAAAAGCTGTGGTAGATGGAAATGTATTTCGCGTGCTGGCCCGCTTTTTCGGCATAGACACCGATATCGCAAGCGGAAAGGGGAAAAAAGAATTTGAAGCACTAGCCAATCAACTGATACCGAAAGAGGAACCAGCCACATTCAATCAGGCTATGATGGATTTTGGAGCAAGATTATGCATTCCAAAAAATCCTAGCTGTACCGAGTGCCCCTTACAAAATTCATGTTTCGCATTCAACAAGGGGCTCGTCAAGGAGCTTCCAGTAAAGGTTAATAAAACAAAAGTCAGGGAGCGAGATATCCATTACTTTGTAATTAAATGCGGGAAACAATGGGTTTGGAATAAACGAACTGCCGGAGACATCTGGGAGGGACTTCACGACTTTCCTCAGGAATTAACCGAGCTCGCAAAAAAAAGTGATGCTATCAAGGATCCAATAGTCACCTTTCCAAAAAAATACCGACATATACTGTCTCATCAAAAACTCAATGTGCAGTTTTCCGAACTTCAAATTCCAGAAAAAAACCATCAATATCTAGCCGAATGGTGTGAAAATGAGGGTTATCTGCTGGTAGAAGAAGAAAAAATAGATCAGCTAGCCAAGCCAAAGTTAATCGTAAACTTTTTGAACGATGCGCAGATTTAAGTACCTTCATCAAGTAATTTTTGAATCAAAAAACCGTAATCAATATGGCAGGAGTAAATAAAGTAATCCTAGTAGGCAATCTTGGTGCAGATCCAGAGGTAAAATACTTAGAAGGAGATAATGTAGTCGCAAATTTAAGTCTTGCAACTACCGAAGCATATAAGGACAGAAGTGGAAACCGAGTCGAGCAAACCGAATGGCATGACTTGGAACTTTGGGGTCAGCAGGCCAAAATAGCCGAGCAATACCTTAAGAAAGGAAGCCAAATCTACGTCGAAGGAAAAATAAAGTCCGATAAATGGACCGATGAGCAGGGCCAAAACAGAAAAAAAGTAAGAATTCGAGTGCTTAGTTTTACTATGCTTGGAGGCAAACCTGAAGGTAGCCCAATGGGCCCTCCAAGTCAGCAGTCGCATAATGCGCCTCCAAAAGCAACTGCTTCGGCACCCGTTCAGAATGCTCCTGTGATGGAAGAAGATCCTGGAGACGACGACCTTCCATTTTAATATACTACGTCCCCTGAATTTGTTTCAGGGGATTTTTTTAATTTTGCATCAACCATTGCGGTTTATTCATGGACGATCCCTACCCGAGTCTTTATTTTCTAGCACAAATAAGCACTCCATCCTCAAGCTATCTGATTTTAAATGGCTTGATTTTTATTTTACTTTTAATTTGTTCTGCATTAGTATCAGGCTCTGAGGTTGCTTTTTTTTCCCTCTCGAATGAAGACCTCGAAGAATTGGAAGATTCATCTAGTCCAAATGCCAAAAAAGTAATCGAACTAGTCGACTCACCAAAAAAGCTTCTAAGTACGATTCTTATCCTAAACAACCTGATTAATATCGGTATTGTGACCTTAACGACCTTTGTGGCATGGTCTATATATGGGACGAATGCCACAGGAATCGTAATTATTTTGGTTCAAACCATCGGTGTTACTTTCGCTATTGTATTCTTCGGAGAGATCGTTCCAAAAGTATACGCCAATAAGGCCAAGCGTGAATTCAGTCTGATCATGGCACCGTCCATCTCGTTTTTTTCCATCATCCTCAAGCCAATCTCCTATTTTCTGATGGCCTTCAGTAATCTCTTGGAAAAGAGAATTGTAAAAAAAGGCTATTCCCTTTCTGTTAATGAGCTGAATCAAGCCCTAGACTTAAGCACAGAAGATACTCCCTCCGAAGAAAAAGATATTCTACGGGGAATAGTAAACTTTGGAACACTGACAGTGAAGCAAGTGATGCAAAGCAGAATGGATATCACTGCGATAGATGTGGAGATGGACTTCCATGAATTGATGGATCGAATCAATAAAAGTGGCTATTCCAGAATCCCTGTTTATGAAGAGACCATTGATAATATCCTAGGCATACTCTACATCAAGGACTTATTACCCTTTATCGAAAAAGATGAGGATTTTGCATGGAAAGAACTGATTCGAAAGAGTTTTTTTGTTCCTGAGAATAAGAAAGTGGATACACTTTTAAAAGACTTTCAGCAAAAGCGTGTTCATATGGCGATCGTCGTAGATGAATATGGTGGGACTTCCGGTTTAGTCACCTTGGAAGATCTCATTGAAGAAATTATCGGAGAGATCAATGATGAATTCGATGATCGAGACGACTTCTTTTTTCAAGAAATCGACCCAAGTACCTACATTTTTGAAGGAAAGGTTTCGCTCAATGATTTCTGTAAACGGCTAGAGTTGGATATCCAGATTTTTGATGACGTCAAAGGTGAAAGCGAGTCCTTGGGAGGGCTACTTTTAGAGATCAATTCCAAACTTCCTAAGAACGGAGCAAAAATTGTTTTCGAAGATTTTGAATTCACTGTATTGGCAGTGGACCTACGCAAAATCAAAAAAGTGAAAGTTCATTTAAAATCTCAGGATAAGGACGGGATCAGTTCATATACAGATTGATCTTTCTTATTTGGAAGAATCATTTCCGAGAAGGATAATCTTTGGGATTTCCTACTATTCCTTACTTTTCAAATACTTCAGGGGATTATTTAAAATATATTATCAAAATCTTTCAAGATCTTTTTGACCCACAAAGTCCGCAAGACTCCTTAAATTGTATCAAAATCGTGAATTTTCAAGCCCCCTTTTTATGAAAAGCCTTATATATCCCTATATAGACCTCAAAAATAAAGCTAAAACCAAATTACGAAAAAATTAGAAAACTGAATTCAAATAATTAATACGGCATCAATCGGACTGTTTCATTGCAATAATTTTAATAGGATAAAAAAAATTTGTATTTTTTGGAAAATTCGAACCTATTAAATTCCAAAATAATGCAAGAAGGATTATATCGCTCGGAGTTTGAGCATGACTCCTGTGGTATTGGTGCAGTTGTCGACTTAAGCGCGGAACCCTCACACGAGACGATTAGCGATGCACTCTATATGCTGAGCAATATGGAGCACCGTGGCGGTCGTGGATCCGATCCTAAAACCGGAGATGGTGCAGGGATTTTGATTCAAGTCCCACACCAATTCTTGAAAGATATCACTGCAAGAACTGAAATCAATCTTCCCGAAGCCGGATCATACGGCGTGGGAATGACCTTTTTCCCTAAGAACAAGCAGCTTTTCAAAAAATCAAAGGAACTCCTCAATCAGATTATTGATCAACTCGACTTTGAGCTCATCGGCTATCGTACGTTGCCTGTGGATGAGACTGTGCCCGGATCAGGAGCCCTAGAGGTGATGCCGAATATTGAGCAACTCTTCGTAAAACACAAAAAAGGACTCACTGGAATTGAGCTGGAACGTAAGCTTTATATACTAAGAAACTTTTCCAGCTCAGAGATCAACACCAATATTCCTGGGGTAAACCATTCCTTTTATTTCGCCAGCTTGAGCAGTCAGACCTTGATTTACAAAGGGCAACTCCGTACTGATCAGGTTTTACCATTTTATAAAGATTTACAAAACCCAAAGATCGAATCCGCTTTTGCGATAATCCACTCAAGATTCTCGACCAATACTTTCCCAAATTGGAGACTTGCTCAGCCTTTCCGCTGCCTCTCTCACAACGGTGAAATAAATACCATTCGAGGTAATTTGAATAAAATGAAATCAAAGGAAAACTTGATGAAATCAAAGTTTTTCACCGATGATGAGTTGCAAATGCTGATGCCGATCACCAATAAGTTGAATTCCGATTCAGCGAATTTGGATGCCATGGCCGAGCTGCTTTCGCTAAGTGGAAGAAGTCTTCCACATGCGATGATGATGCTGGTACCGGAAGCTTGGCAAGACAACGAAGTCATGGACCGAGACCGAAAGGCATTTTATAAATTTCACGCCTCACTCGTCGAGCCTTGGGATGGGCCTGCTGCTTTACTATTCACAGACGGTAAATCTGTAGGAGCAACCTTGGATCGAAATGGTTTGAGACCACTACGTTATTTCATTACCAAAGACAAGCGATTGATACTTTCCTCTGAAGCAGGAGCACTTCCTATTCGTGAGGCAACGATCGAGCGCAAAGGGAGAATTAGTCCTGGAAGAATGCTATGGGCAGATCTAGAAAAAGGTAGAGTCCTATTTGATGAGGAAGTCAAAAGCGAGATCTGTAAAAAACAGCCTTATGAGCAATGGGTTGACAACCAACGAATCAAACTTCGTCTAGAAGATGATCCGGAGACACTTTCACACCCTTATTCTACTGAAAATATAAAAAAGAGCCAAACAGTATTTGGCTATACTTCAGAAGAGTTGAAGGTTGTTTTAAAGCCCATGGGGGGCACTGGATATGAGGCGATTGGCTCAATGGGAGCAGATACCCCTCTAGCAGTGCTTTCAAAGCAAAGCCAACATATCGCTAACTATTTTAAGCAACTTTTTGCCCAAGTCAGTAACCCGCCGATCGATCCGATCCGCGAGCGAATGGTGATGTCCCTGTTTACTCGTCTAGGAAATGGTCAAAACATCTTAGAGGAAAGCCCTAAGCATACCCGACAAATCCATATTTCTCAACCAGTACTCTTCAACGAAAGTCTAGAGAAAATCAAAAATATGGAAGGTCAGGGGTATCGATGCAAGACCCTTAATAGTCATTTCAAATCAGATCATCAGCCGGGAAGACTTTTAGAAGCTTTGGATTTACTTTGCGATGAGGCAGAAAAAGCGATCAATGAAGGGAAAAATATCCTAATTATCTCTGATAGAGGCAGCAATGAAGAACTTGCACCTATTCCATCCCTGCTTGCAATTGGAGCTGTACACCACCATTTGGTAAAGAAAAAAATAAGAACGAGTGCCGGATTAGTATTAGAGTCTGGAGATATTAGAGAAACCCACCACTTTGCCACAGCAATAGGTTACGGAGTCTCGGCGATTAACCCTTACCTAGCATTGGAATCTTTGCTTGAAATGTGGGAGAAGGGTCAGTTTCCAGAGATAAAAGACCGAAAGAAGCTGTTCTCTAATTACCAGGATGCAATCGGTAAAGGTCTGCTGAAAGTCCTCTCCAAAATGGGAATCAGTACACTTCAATCCTACCAGGGAGCTCAGATCTTTGAAGCGATTGGGCTAGGTCCTGAGGTCATCGATCGCTGTTTCAAAGGAACGATCTCCAGGATCAGTGGAATTTCATTCGATGAGCTAGCAGAGGAGGTATTGATTCGCCACAGAACTGCCTATCAAATCAGCTCGCCAACATTGGATGCTGGAGGCATTTATCAATGGAAGCGTCGTGGCGAAAAACACTTGTTCAATCCTGAGACCATCCATTTACTGCAAAAGTCAACTCGTTTGAATGATTTTAGCATGTACAAAAAATTTGCAGCTAAAATTAATGATCAAAGCCGAGATGCCTTGACACTTCGTGGACTTTTCGAATTCAAAAAACGAATTTCTGTCCAAATAGAGGAAGTAGAACCAGCATCTGACATTATGCGTCGCTTTGCAACTGGAGCCATGTCTTTTGGATCGATTTCGCACGAAGCCCATTCGACTTTGGCAATAGCAATGAATCGAATCGGTGCCAAAAGTAATTCGGGAGAAGGTGGAGAAGATGAAATGCGATTTGCCCGAAAAGAAAATGGTGACTGGGAACGGTCAGCTATTAAGCAAGTCGCCTCAGGCAGATTTGGCGTGACGAGCAATTACCTGACGAATGCTGCTGAGCTCCAAATTAAAATGGCACAAGGAGCAAAACCTGGTGAAGGTGGGCAGCTTCCTGGTCACAAAGTAGATGACTGGATCGGTAGAGTGCGTCATTCCACTCCTGGTGTAGGATTGATTTCCCCACCTCCTCATCATGATATATATTCGATCGAAGACTTGGCTCAGCTCATCTTTGACTTGAAAAATGCCAATCGGAAAGCAAGAATCAATGTTAAATTGGTTTCCCAAGCAGGTGTAGGAACGGTGGCCGCAGGCGTGGCTAAAGCCATGGCAGATGTCATTTTGATCTCCGGAGCAGATGGAGGAACAGGTGCTTCTCCACTTAGTTCAATTCGACATGCAGGTCTTCCTTGGGAGCTTGGATTATCAGAGGCACATCAAACGTTGGTTAAAAATAACCTCCGAAGTAGAGTAACACTTCAGACAGATGGTCAACTCCGAACAGGAAGAGACCTCGCTATCGCAACCATGCTAGGTGCTGAAGAGTGGGGCATTTCCACTGCAGCACTCGTAGTGGAAGGTTGCATCATGATGCGCAAGTGCCATTTAAATACCTGCCCTGTCGGAATCGCTACTCAGAATGAAGACCTGAGAAAGCTTTTCACAGGCAATCCGGATCACGTTGTGAACTATTTCTATTTCTTGGTTCAGGATCTCCGGGAGATCATGGCTTCACTAGGATTTAAAACTATTGACGAGATGGTGGGACAAAGTCATGTACTTCAGGCCACAGGACATCTGAATCACTGGAAATGGGATAAAGTAGATTTAAGCCCAATTTTTCACAAAGTGGAAGTACCGGAGCATGTTGGTATCCACAAACAAATCGATCAGGAGTTTGACTTGAAAAATGTTTTGGATCGCCAATTAATCAAAGCGGCGCATCCCTCATTGGAGCAAGCCATGGCAAGTGAAGGGAATTTTCCGATAAAAAATACAGACCGTTCGGTGGGTGCGATGCTATCAAATGAAATATCTAAAATATATGGCAGTATTGGGCTTCCTGACGACACGATAAATTTCAAATTCCATGGATCAGCTGGCCAAACCTTTGGCGGATTCTTAGCCAAAGGAGTGAATTTTGAATTGGAGGGAGAAGCAAATGATTATTTCGGAAAAGGACTTTCTGGTGGAAAACTAATTGTCTATCCAAGCCGTAATTCGCGATTCGTCCCAGAAGATAATATCATCATTGGTAATGTTGCTTTCTACGGAGCTACTTCGGGAGAAGCTTATATCAATGGACAAGGCGGCGAAAGATTCTGTGTTCGTAACTCTGGCGTTAAGACTGTCATCGAAGGAATTGGTGATCATGGCTGTGAATACATGACTGGTGGATTGGTGATCAGCCTAGGAGAAATCGGAAGAAACTTCGCAGCAGGAATGAGTGGGGGAATTGCCTACGTCCTGAACGAATACATCACCGAGATCAATCCTGAGCTAGTGGATGTCGATCCATTAGATGAGGAGGATTTCCAGACTATCAAGACCTATCTCAAGCGGCATGTCAAACTGACCAGATCAGGACTTGGTATCCGATTCTTAGAGAATTGGGATCAATATAAAGTGAAATTTATCAAAGTAATTCCGCGGGACTACAAAGCGGTCTTACAGAAAAGAGCATTAGAACAAAGTAAAACATTGGTGTAAGATGGGAGAGAAAGAAGGATTTATTCAGTTTAAAAGAGAGACACCTTTAACCCGTGACCCAAAGGAGCGGGTTGGGGATTACAAGGAGATATATGAGCCATTTTCTGATGAAAAGCTCAACCATCAGGCAGCTCGCTGCATGGATTGTGGAGTTCCATTTTGTCATAATGGCTGTCCGCTAGGCAATGTAATTCCAGAATTCAATGATGCGGTCTACAATCAATCTTGGGATGAAGCAATCACCATACTTCGGAGTACCAATAATTTCCCGGAATTTACAGGAAGAATTTGTCCTGCACCTTGTGAAACGAGCTGTGTATTGGGAATCAACAAGGATCCAGTTGCGATTGAATTGATTGAAAAAAACATTGCGGAAAGAGCCTATGAACTAGGATTGATCAAAGCAAACCCTCCGAAAACCAGAACCGGAAAATCAATTGCAGTAATCGGCTCAGGCCCCGCGGGATTGGCAGCAGCTGATCAATTGAATCAGGCTGGACACGAGGTTACAATTTTTGAAAAAGATGCTAAACCAGGAGGATTACTTCGGTATGGGATTCCGGATTTCAAATTGGAGAAATGGGTTATTGATCGAAGAATTAAACTGATGATTCAAGAAGGGGTGATTTTCAGTTGTGGCACCGAAGTGGGATTTAACATCAAAGCAGAAAATATTCTTAGAAATTTTGATGCAGTAGTACTTTCTACCGGAGCAACACAACCGAGAAGCTTACAGATCAAGGGTGATGAGCTCAAAGGGGTTCATTTTGCGATGGATTTTCTAGGTAAACAAAATCAAGTAATCAATGGAGAAATTGCCGAAAACCCGATTTCGGCAACTGGGAAAAATGTTATTGTAATTGGCGGTGGAGATACCGGAAGTGATTGTATCGGCACGTCCAATCGACATGGAGCCGCATCTATCACCCAATTGGAGCTTTTGCCTAAGCCTCCACAGCAACGAAACATACTTAATCCTTGGCCAGAGTGGCCAATGACGCTGAGAACTTCAAGTTCACACGAAGAAGGCGTAGATCGTGTGTTTTCCATTTTGACCAAAGAATTTATTGGCAACGAAGCAGGTGAAGTCACCGGTTTGAAATTAGTAGACTTGGAATGGGTAGACAAAGGTGGAAGAATGGGTTTTGAAGAAATCCCTGGAACGGAACGAACCGTGCCTTGTGATTTGGCATTTATAGCTATTGGTTATACTGGTCCAGCTCAAAATGGCCTTCTAGAGGCATTCGGATCAGAATTAATGGAAAACACACTTCCAAAGTCCAAAAACTATCAAAGCACAAATTCCAAAGTTTTCCTTGCTGGAGATATGCGTAGAGGTCAATCCTTAGTTGTATGGGCAATCTCTGAAGGAAGGGAAGCTGCAGTAAAAG
>Ga0136655_1000793_pt1 | contig 14416 bp, 10 predicted proteins | sample CPBDNA_2_FD_94863 | JGI IMG/M metagenome (GOLD analysis project Ga0136655, IMG submission 94863) | Freshwater to marine salinity gradient microbial communities from Chesapeake Bay, USA - CPBay_Spr_15_0.8_DNA (version 2) | ecosystem: Environmental > Aquatic > Marine > Coastal | place: USA...
ATGTGAAAAATTTAATATATAATAATTAATCTTTCCCGCGTGCTGTTGAAGGAATGTAAACAAGTCAGGGTCAGGCAGGTTACTGTCTATCCTCATTTCTGCGAATAATGTGTAGGAATCTGGAATAAAAGGCAGTTCGTTGTAGTCAAAAAGGGGGCCGAGTTGTATCGCATCAAGTCCTGCATTTTCTGTAATGGCTAAAATCTCTGTTGCAGAGGCATAATTAAATTCTCCAACGAAGGTAGGTCCGCTTATCCATTCCCGGATAGCTTTTACAAATGGAGGACTGGACGCATTTTCTGACAATGGATCAAGATTGAAACCCATCCAGGTTACCTCCATGGAGGCGAAATATCTTGCATCTGTAAGGTGAGACAGCGTATTAGCTTTTATGGAAATCATCACAAAAAATCTGATTTTTTTAATTCCAATGCCAGGTTGTCCAAAGCATTTTTTGAAAGAGGCACCAGGGGTAATCGAACATCTCTGGAACAAAGGCCAAGTAATTCCATAGCACCTTTTACACCCACTGGATTTCCTTCGACGTAAAGCCAGTCGTGAATATCGAGCATTTTATTGCTTAATGCGTTGGCTTCATGGAATAAGCGGTTATTGGCAAAATCTACCATTTGTGAAAATGTATCTGGTAAGGCATTGGCAATGACACTAATAGCACCGACGGCACCGCATGCCATTAAGGGCACGGTTAGGGCATCGTCGCCGGAGATAACATTAAAATGATCGGGCTTGTGTTTAAGTATTTGCATCACCTGAGCCATATTTCCTGACGCTTCTTTTACGGCAATAAATTTTTCAGAATCTCTGGCCAGTCGCAAAATGGTATCAGCCGACATATTTGAGCCAGTTCTTCCGGGAACATTATATAAGATAATGGGGAGCGGGCAAACTTCCTGAACCGCCATAAAATGCTGATAAATACCTTCTTGTGGAGGTTTGTTATACGCGGGACTACTGGACATAATGGCGTCATACCCTTCCAGGGAGTAGCTTTGAACTCTTTGTTTCAGGAGGGCTGTCCAGTTACTTCCAAAAAGTCCGGCAACAAGAGGTACCCTACCCTTTACAATGTCTTTGGTGAAAGTAAGCACTTCGCGACATTCCTGGCTGGAAAGGGTAATGGCCTCGCCAGTGGTGCCAAGGGAAACCAGATAATTTACGCCACCCTTTAGGGTATGTTCAATAATACCTTCCAAAGCATCGAAGTCGATGGCCTCATTTTTAAATGGCGTGATTAAGGCAACGCCAGTGCCTTTAAAGGAGGGTTGTTTCATTCCTGACTTGTATTTTACCTAATAAATTTTCCATTTGTTTAAAAAATGATTGGGGTGTGGTATCAGCTGGAACATCTAGCATAAGGTCATAGCAATGGGTATTATCCGTTGCTGGACCTATTCGAAGACCGGCAGGTGTCAGGGCAGTTATGTATTCAAGCAGTTCGTTTCGTTGAGCAGAAACGTGTATTACTACATCGACGGGTTGGTTAAACCATTCATCGACGAGCGTTCCGATGGGCCTTCCGACCCAATCTATATTTTTTTTGTTCAGACAGGGGAAGGAGGTATCTATAATATCTTTAGATGCGGCGTTTAAACCTAAAAGGAAGGTTGTTTTGCCTTTTTTTTGCAAGGATTCGGCATATTTTTCAATACCTGAAATAACTTCAGGGTCTGCTGCATTGAAGAGAAAAGCAATAGATTTGGCTGTCGCAAAGGACAAAGATTTGGAGCTAACCTGTTTTAAACGGGAAACCAGCCCTTTGTTCAGACTTTTATTAAAGTGAAATTTCTTGAAATTTTGCCAAATCTTCATAGGGATAGTTTACTTTTTCTTAGACGATTTTTTTGAAGCAGCTGTTTCGACAGGTTCGGGAACGTCAAATACTTCGTCATAAACGCCCATTTTGCTATATTTTTCAATTCTCTCTAAAATTCTTACCTCAGGATCTTTAGGTTGAATTTCTGCCAATGTTTCAATTATTTTGGCTTTTAGAAGTTCTGCCATTTCATCGGGATTAGAATGCGCGCCACCTATGGGTTCTTTGATAATACCATCTATCAAACCCGCAGAAAACATATTGTCTGCTGTTAATTTGAGAGCATCAGCTGCCTGTTCTTTATAATCCCAGCTTCTCCAAAGAATGGAAGAACATGATTCAGGCGAAATAACAGAATACCATGTATTTTCCAACATAAAGACACGGTCGCCCAGGCCTATGCCTATGGCTCCACCGGAAGCACCTTCGCCAATGATGACGCAGATTATAGGTACGCGAAGTTGTGCCATTTCGAAAAGATTCCTTGCAATGGCCTCCGCCTGACCTCTTTCTTCAGCTTCAATGCCTGGAAAAGCACCCGGTGTATCAATTAATGTGATAACGGGGAAATTAAATCGCTCTGCCAGTTTCATTAATCTTAACGCTTTCCTGTAACCCTCTGGATTCGCCATCCCGAAGTTACGGTATTGACGCATTTTGGTGTTAATACCTTTTTGATGACCAATAATAACGACAGTTTGCCCATTAAAGGTAGCTAAACCACCCACAATGGCTTTGTCGTCCTGAAAATGCCGGTCACCATGTAGTTCAATAAACTGGTCACACATTTTATTAGTATAAAACAAAGTGTAAGGTCGCTCCGGATGTCTGGAAAGTTGTACCCTTTCCCAACCACTTAAGTTACTATATATTTCCTTCCGCTTTTCGGAAATCTTTTCCTCGAATACACTGATCTGAGAACTAACGTCAATGTCACCCGCTTCTCCAATTTCTTTTAGTTTTTCCAATTGCTCGTAGAGAGAGGCTAAAGGTTTTTCAAATTCTAAGAAAATCATAGGAGATGGATTTAGTAATGAACAAGAATTTTAGCGCACTAAGGCGGGACAAAATTAGTAAATCATGTTAACTACTTTCGTTTTAAGAATTTTTTTTTCTTTTTTTCTCATAAGTATTGATAATTTCGATAAATGATACTATTTTTGCAATCTCTTAATGCAAAGGCATTTTGATATTGGTTTGGTAGTTCAGTTGGTTAGAATACATGCCTGTCACGCATGGGGTCGCGGGTTCGAGTCCCGTCCGGACCGCTACTGCCTCATTATGAGGCGGTAACGTTGAGTCGCTGGAAACTGAGGTTTCTTTAAGTCGGCTTCCAATATATAAAGCTGGGGTTTTGCTTTGAAAAACCCAAATGGTTCGGTAGTTCAGTTGGTTAGAATACATGCCTGTCACGCATGGGGTCGCGGGTTCGAGTCCCGTCCGGACCGCCAATTTAAAAGGTCTCTGGTTAAAATCAGAGGCCTTTTTTTATTAGAACATCAATAGCTGGAATGCCAACATTCAATCTGAAATTGATTTAGGCATAATTACCTTCCCTCCTTAGGTTTGATACCTTTGTCGTTTTTATAATGCTTACTTCGCGAGACGATTAAATTTCAGGTATAGACTTTAATTAATGAAGGATGTTTTTTTATTTTATCTTTACATTTCGATTCAAGATATGTCCTATTTTTTACCACATATTCTTTAACTAAATGTAATGATGGCAAGGCGTTATATATCGAAGCATATCCTTGAGGATCAGCAACAATTCCTCAAACTTATCGATGAATTCGAAATGGATATCTTTAACCTTAAAGATATAGAATCATTCATTGAATATGAGTTTTCAAATCTCAACGAAATTATGGAAAATCTCGTTGAAAAGAAATTCCTTTCAAGAATTGAACGAGGGAAATATTGCAGAACAAATTTTAGAGATGAGAAGGTGATTGGTTGTCATTTAGTCGCCGATGGGGTGCTGGCTTATTGGTCTGCATTAAACTTTCATGGGTTTACTGAACAATTTCCAAATATTGTTTTTATTCAAACGACTAAGGTAAAAGGTGACATGATTGTATTTGGTGTTCCTTACCAATTTGTAAAAATTATTCCAAAAAAGCGAGGTGGAATTCAAAAGGAGGGGGTTGGAAATCACATTTTTACTATCACAAATGTAGAGAAAACATTTGTTGATTGTTTTGATTTACCACAGTATTCAGGTGGGTATCCAGAGTTGATTCGAGCTTTTAATGAGGCGGTTCTTAATCCACAAAAATTAATTGAAGCATGTTTAACAGTTAGTAATTTGTCCGTTATCAAACGTATTGCTTTTTTATCTGAGTTCCTTGAAAAGAAAGGACTTTCTAAATTTTTGAAATTTGCAGAAGATCAAGTAAACCCAAGATACATTTTGATGGATCCTTTCGGAAAAGAGGAGGGCATATTTAATAATAAATGGAAGTTAAGATTAAATATTTCGGAAAATGAAATTTGCTCAATTTGTAACAAACAATATTAATGATAAGAAAAAAAGAGATAGAAATAAGAGCAGAAGAACAAAATGTTCCAAAATCAACCATTGATAAGGATTGGGTGCTCGGGCATTTTATTGATGCTATTTATTCTATTCCTTTATGTGAGGATAGTCTTATATTCAAAGGCGGAACCTGCTTGAGAAAATGCTATTTCCCCGAATACCGTTTTTCTGAAGACCTTGATTTTACCTCTATAAATCCTTCATTTGTATTGAATAAAAAATTATTGTCCCAAATAACGGATCTCGTTATAAAACGAACAGATATTCCCCTGCACATTCAGGAAATTTCAGAACTTCGTTTTAATGGTCAATTAACAGGTTATAAAGCAGTTATAAAGTTTTGGGGTGCTGATCATCCTTTCAATAAAGTTCCTCCTGATGCTAGTCGTTGGGGTACAAGCGTTAAAATTGAAATTATTCTTTATGAATTAATGGTCTTTCCCTCAGAAAGTAGAGTGATTTTTCATCCTTATCCTGACGAATTATCAAAATCAATGGTTGTGATTCCTTGCTATTCATTGAGGGAAGTATTAGCTGAAAAACTAAGAGCACTTATCCAAAGGTCTTATACGGCTCCTAGAGATTTTTATGATATTTGGTATTTGTCAAATAATCAAATGGATTTAAATTGGAAAGAAATTACAGACGCATTTTACATTAAAATGAAGTTCAAAAATTTGGAATTTAATGGGATTAATCAAATGATCAATGAAAGAAATGATAAACGCGTTAAAGCAGGATGGGAAAATAGTTTGATTCATCAAATTCCTGGAGGGCAAGTTAAATCATACGAAGAAATAAAAATTTATTTGTTGAATCTATTAAGCACTATTTTTAGAGCATAATTTAAGAAAAAAATAAAATAGGTTACCTAAACTCTTTTTTTATTATGGCATCAATGAATGTCCGCGTGTGGTCAGCCAGGAAAATGGGAATGTTCAATAACCCGTCCGTACTAAATTCCAGATTTTTAAGCGAAAATCGAATCCTTAGGCGAGGCGAGTACTCTTTAGCATAGACAGAAAGACTCTTACTTGTGACATTGTCGCTCGATTTTACCTCAATCGGAATAATCATATCTTTATACTGTAGTAAAAAATCTACCTCCGCTTTTCCATTAGACGCCCAATAACTTATCAATCCGTCAAATTGAGCCGTCAAACTTTGTAAAATATAATTTTCAGATAAGGCGCCTTTAAATTCAGTAAAAAGTCGATGTCCTTCTTTAAAAATAATTGGATCAAGCCTTGTTTGAATGCGCAACAAACCAACATCAAGCATATAAATTTTAAATGCGGAAAGGTCGCTGTAAAACGATAGAGGAAAAGAAGGTTTCTTGCAAAGGGGAATCCGGTGTATCAATCCGGCTTGTTCTAACCACTCAATGGCCATTTCAAATTCCCTGGCCCTGGCACCTTGCCTGATGGTTTGATAAATGAATTTTTTATTTTCCTTTGCCAGTTGAGCTGGAATAGCTTCCCAAACATATCTGATACGGAGCGCCTCCGTCTTTTCTGCATGTTTTGAAAAATCTAAAGCATAAGCACTCAGTATCTGGTTCATACTTTTCTCCACTTCGTACATATCCATGGTCTCTACCATGCGCAACGCTGGCTCAGGCATTCCCCCACAAATCATATAAGTTTTAAAGTGATCAATAAATTCAACAAAAAAACCGGGTAATAATGCGTCAAAACTTTCTGTTGTCGTTTGAGCATAATTCCATAAAGACAGATTTTTAGACTTCAAATATTCAAAAAAAGTCAAAGGGTTTAATTGTAAAAATTCAACTTTGCCAACGGGAAAAGATTTGTGGGAACCCAGACTAATACCTAACAATGACCCAGCTGCAATAATGGCAAACTCAGGGGCATTTTCACTAAAATACTTTAAGGCATTCAAGGCTTCCTCACAGGCTTGTATCTCATCGAACACGATTAACATCGTGCTGCTATCTATTTTTTTTCCATAAATGATGGATAAATTATGCAGTATTCGATCTACTTGTTTGGTGTCCTTGAAAATTTGTCCCAGTTCTGGTCTTTCTTCAAAATTGAAGTAGGCTGTTTCAAGAAATTGTGTGGCTCCAAAATGTTTAATCAATGAGGTTTTACCCGTTTGTCTGGCTCCCTGAAGAATAAGGGGTTTTCTGTATTTCCCGATTTTCCATTGTAATAGTTCAGGATACAGTTTTCTTTCAAAGAACATAGTTCAAGATTTAATTATAGGATAAAGTTACCGCTTTTAAACGCATTTCCAATAAATAGTTCCAATTATGTGTTTTTTTACACATAATCGGAACATAAGTTTGTGTTTTTTGCCCATCCCTATTTAAAATGGACTTTTTAAGCCTGATATTTTGAAATGTATTTCAAAATGATTAGATTAACCTTCGTATTGTATGTCCGTTTATCTAAAAACCTCCTACCCGTATGAAAAGACGCGTATTTTTACAACAAGCCAGCTTGGCCAGTGCCGCTGTTTTCGCACAGCCTTATCTCATTCCCTTTAAACCGTCTAAGTATAAAACCGTACTCATTGGTAGTGGTTGGTGGGGATTGAATATTCTCAGAGAGGGTATCAGGACTGGTCAAATTGAAGTGGCCGCTCTCTGTGATGTGGACGATAATCAATTGACTAAATGTAAAGCAGAGGTTGATAAACTGACAAATGACCGGCCTAAAACCTATAACGACTTTAGGGAATGTATTCAAAAAGAGAAACCAGATATTGTTATAAACGCAACCCCCGATCACTGGCACGCTTTAATAGCGATCGAGGCAATGAAAAATGGGGCGCACGTTTTTCTTGAAAAGCCTATTTCACATACCGTAAAAGAGGGCACTGCCATTGAAAAAGCAGCCAGGGATAATCAAAGGGTCTGTATCGTCGATTTTCACAGGCGCTATTCCCCACATAATGTAAGCGCACAGGAATTTTTAAAGTCAGGAAAAGCAGGTAAAATTTATAAGGTAAAAGCTTTTGTTCATTATAATCAGGGTCTGGGAAAAAAGGAGGAGGAAATGGCGCCACCAAAGGGGTTGGACTGGAATTTCTGGTGCGGTCCGGCGCCCATGGTTAACTATAATCCCGGGATTCATCCCAGAGGATTCAGGCAATATATGCAGTTTGCCAATGGTAATTTAGGCGATTGGGGCCCGCATTGGTTTGATCAGATTCTTTGGTGGACGGATGAGATTATGCCAAAAAGGATTTATTCCGCTGAAAAATCTGACATCAGACTTTCCTTAGCTAATGCCCCTGAAGAACAAACGGTTGTCTATGAATTCGAATCCTTTATCCTGTCCTGGGAACATACGCTGTTAAGTAATCACCCGGAAAGACAAGGGGAAAACGTAGGGGTATATTTTTATGGATCAGAAGGTGTCCTGCATCTGGGTTGGATAAAAGGCTGGACTTTTTATCCCAATGATCCTAAAAAGGAAATACTCAGAGAAGCAGCACAATTGAACGATCCCGATCAGCAAAATATCAATCTGGTCTGGAAGGATTTCCTGGAATGCATTCCCACAGGAAAAAATCCCCATGCCGATATTTCTCACGGAAGGCATGCCACAAATATGGCTCTGTTGGGAAATCTTTCAGCAAAACTCGGTCGATCCATCGAATGGAATCATGAAAAAGATCTCATCGTTAACGATAAAGAGGCTAATGGGTTGTTAAAAAGAGAGTATAGATCTCCATGGAAATACCCGGGCTAAAAAACAAGATATAATTTTTTTAAGTGCTTGAAAGTATTGCTATTTTCAAGCACTTATTTTGTTTACGTATTTTTAATGAAATAATAATAAGGATAATTCACAATTAACAATTAAAATCCATTATCTTGCTATATAAAATATTTTATAAATACCTAAAAACAATTGTATTTATGCAAGCAAAAAGTCACCCCAAAATGGCGGCAATACTAGTTGCCTGTTTGTTGTCCCTGGGTTGGATGACGACAGCAACGGGTCAAACCGTAAAGGGAAAGGTTACAGACGAGAGGGGAGAAGCCCTTATCGGTGTTAACATTATTGTTAAATAAACGTCAAAAGGTACTACCACTGATCTGGACGGTATGTACAGCATTGAAGTAGCGGGCGCAAGCAGCGTTTTGACGTTTACCTACCTTGGTTACGAATCGAAAGATGTGGTCGTTAATAACCAAACGGTTATTAACGTGACCTTATCTCCCGATTCAAAAGTACTCTCTGAAGTAGTCGTTATCGGTTACGGTACGCAGAGAAAATCGGATTTAACTGGTTCGGTAAGTTCCGTTAAAGAAAATGACCTTCTTGAGCGTCCCAGCCCATCTTTAAACCAGGCACTTGCCGGTAGAATGGCGGGTGTACAGGTGAACAACAACTCTGGTCGTCCAGGTGGTCGTACCACTGTACGTGTTCGTGGTTTTAGTTCTATCAACTCTTCTAACAACCCTCTTTATGTGGTGGACGGAGTTATGTTGCCTCAAAACACGCAAAGCCAGTTTTCAAACGCGATTGACTATATCAATCCAAATGATATCGTTTCTGTGGAAGTATTGAAAGATGCTTCTTCTACTGCTATCTATGGTGCAAGAGGTGCCAATGGTGTAATCCTCATTACCACAAGAAAGGGTAAGGCGGGTGACGGAACGGTTACTTACAATGTGGACATGAGTGTCAACACTACAGGACCTAACAAGCCTGAAGTATTGAATTCAGCTGAGTATATTGCTGTGGAAGATTTGGCCTGGAGAAATATGGAGAAATATGATCCTAATGGTTGGAAAGCAGGTAGATGGGCTTATTTGAATCCAAAACTTCGTCGTATCGATCCTCGTGTTTGGAATGCTGATGGTAGTCCTAAGTTCGACACCGATTGGTTTAAGGAATCAACACAAGCAAAATTATCTCAAAACCATCAGTTAGGTTTCAATGGCGGTAATGAACGTACCCAATATTCTTTCGGAATGGGTTACCGCGATGATCAGGGTTTAGTCAAGACGACTTATTTGAAGCGTTACTCTGGTCGTTTTACTATCGATGATCAGATTAAACCCTGGTTGAAAGTAGGTGGAACTTTATCTTATAACAATCAGTCTGAAAGTCTTTCCGACGTGAATAACGCGGTATCCCGTCAGATAGTTGAAGATTTCCCTTTCCTTCCTGTAACTTATGAGGACGGTACTTATGCTAATAACAGAGATTTCCCTTTTGCTGAAGGTACTTTCAGTTCTGTTCACCGATTAATGGGTCGTCAGTTTATACTTAACACCCAAACTACTTTAGGTAGTTTCTATGCCAATATCAAATTAGCAGAAGGCCTTGAATTCAGATCTGTATCGGGTGTTAATATTCAAACACAGGAAAACAATGCTTCTCAAACGAGAACATTGGCCATTGCAAACAGAGGAGAAGCTTCAGCTTCTAATAGAAAGGAAACTTTCTGGTCATTGGAAAATTACCTTACTTACAATAAGTCAATTAACAAGATTCACAATATCAATGCATTGTTAGGAGTTTCCTGGCAACAGACTGATATCTTTGGTATTTCTGCTAACGTAAGAACTTTTGCCACAGATTATTTCGGATTCAATAACCTGGGTTCTGCCGCTATTATTAACGGTGCGGGCTCTGATGCGGCTCAGTTTTCGTTCAATTCTTATTTCGGTAGGATCAACTATAGCTTAAAGAACAAATATTTAGTTACCGTTACAGGTAGAAGTGATGGATCGTCAAAATTTGGTGAAAATGAAAAGTTTGCCTTCTTCCCTTCAGGTGCCTTAGCTTGGAGAGTTTCGGAAGAAGATTTCTTAAAGGGAAATTCTGTTATCTCTAATTTGAAAGTAAGAACAAGCTACGGTTTGACGGGTAACTCTGAAATTCCTGCCTACTCTTCTCTTTCTTTGTTATCTTCAAACTATGCCACCGTTATTGGTGAAACACGTGTTTCAGGTACAGGTATTTCCCGTTTGGCTAATCCAAACTTACAGTGGGAGAAAACAGCTCAAACAGATTTAGGTGTTGAACTTGGTTTGTTCAATAATCGCTTAAACATTGAACTTGATTACTACTATCGTTTAACTACCGATATGCTTCTTGACGCTCCCGTACCTTCTACCAGTGGTTATACAACCATTCGTCGTAACGTAGGTTCTATGGAAAATCAAGGATTAGAATTCTCATTGAATGCTACAATTGCCGACAGGGAAAAGTTCAAATGGACCTCCTTCTTCAATATTTCTGCCAATAGAAATAAAGTGTTGTCTTTGGCCACGCCATCTGATATATTCAACGTAGGTGGACCTAACTTTACTAATCCAACGAATATTATTCGTATTGGCGAACCTGTTGGTTCTTTCTGGGGACTAACTCGTTTAGGTATCTGGAGCGAAGCGGAAAGAGCTCAAGCTGCTAAATTTACCTCTTACCGCAATGGTTTGACTATCTTGCCAGGTGATATTAAGTATAAGGATGTTAACGGTGATTTCGCAATTACCGATGCAGATCGCAGTATTATTGGTAATGGTAGCCCTGACTTTTGGGGAACGCTTTCTAATACCTTTCGTTTTGGAAATATCGACCTTACTCTTGATTTACAATATAGTTATGGTAATGATGTCATGATGATGAACTTTCACCCAAGTGAAGACCGTCAGGCTTTGGCAAATAGCTACAGTTCAGTGTTAAATGCATGGACGCCAACCAATCAAAATACGATGATTGCAGAAGTTCGCGATACCAGAGCTGGATATGTTACTAACGTAGATAGCCATTGGATTAAGGACGGCTCTTTCCTTAGGGGAAGAAATTTATTACTGGGTTATAGCTTCCCGGCAGAAACCTTAAGCAAATTGCGTTTAAGCAAGCTGCGTGTATATGCTTCAGCTCAAAACTTCTTCCTTATCGTTACCGATAAAATTATTGGTGATCCGGAAGTTACGCCTACAAACCAGGGAGGTGGTAACAGTGCTTTCTCTCAAGGTATGATTTGGCACAATTATCCGAAACCAACCGTATTGTTAATTGGTGCTCAAGTTGCATTCTAATTTGGATATCTTAAAATTTTTGAAAGTCATGAAAATAAAAAATATATCAAGTGCAGCTAAACGGTTTTGGTTACTTTTGTTTGTCGTTGGGCAAATGGGTTGTACCGAGTTTTTAACCGAGGTAGCTCCTTCAAATCTTACACCGGAAAGTTTTTATACTATTCCAGATCACGCCGAAGCGGCTATTGCTTCTGTTTATGCAGATCTTCGATTTATGGGTAACGGTGCAGGTATCTTCTCTACAAACTGGCAGTTATTAGAGGCGATGACAGGTACTTCTACCACAGAAACGGCTCAAAATTCAGATTTGAATAACCTTTATGGTTTAGTTCACGACGGAAATACTATACACATCCGTAACTACTACATTGGTTTATACAGAGTTATCGCACAGGCTAACCAGGTAATTGATAAAGTACCTGCTATTACGCCAATGGATGCCGCTCAGAAAAAACGTATTTTAGGTGAGGCGCAATTCCTTCGTGCTTCTGCTTACTTTACTGCAGTACAATTATGGGGTGATGTTCCTTTGATTACTAAGCCTCAAACGGCCTCTTCTGAAGATTTCAGTCCTTCCCGTGCTTCTGTGGAAAGTGTGTATAAATTAATTGTAGATGATTTAGTGTCTGCTGAAGCCGCTGGATTGCCCTGGATGGACGCTTCCGGAAGAGTTAACTCAGCGGCAATCAAAGCGCAATTAGCTAAAGTTTATCTTACTATGGCTGGATTTCCTTTGAAAAAAGGGGCTTCTCACTATAAATTAGCCGCTGACAAAGCGTTTGAGGTAATTACTTATGCGAATAGTAATCCAAATGTGATTAATCTGTTTACAAATTACTATGATGTACACAGAGAAAATACTAAGAACAAATTGGAACATTTATTTATGCTCCAATATAATGCCAGTGTAGCACAAAATCCGATGGGTAACTTTTTCCCAAACTTTAAGCCTGTAACATTCAGCGGACCTGGTGGTACTGGTAGCTCGGTTCCTACTTCTGCTTTTTATAATTCTTACGAAACAGGCGATTTAAGAGCGAAAAATCAGGATGGTTATTTTTATACCAGCTATTTCACTAACGGAAGTGGTGCTCCTTTTGAGTTGGGTGCCCCTTATGTGTTTAAACATTTTAACCAGACAGCTAACGGTTCGGCTGGAATGCCTGGAACAAGAAATAATAATTTAAATGTTCCTCAAATCCGTTATGCAGAAGTACTTCTTACTTATGCAGAAGCTCAAAACGAAGTAGGCGGTCCAACTCAAGCAGCGTATGATGCGGTAAAACGTATTCGTGACCGTGCCCAATTAACGACCCCTGCCTTAGCTTCTCTAAGTGCTAATTCTTTCAGAGAATTGGTTTGGAAAGAGCGTTGGTACGAGCTTTGCTATGAGCAAATTACCTGGTTTGATATGGTTCGCTTGCGTAAAGCGTTCAATGAAAATACCAAAGGTTTCGATGAGTTCGTAGGTCATACTAACTTGAGCTCTAACCAAAAGTTACAGCAAAAACACCTTCTTCTGCCTCTTCCAATTCCGGAAATGCAGAATAACCCAAATCTTAAGCCGCAAAATCCTGGTTATTAATTAACCGCTTTTTGGTAAAATGATTTGAAAGGCATTGTAGTTCAAAAATGAGCTGCAATGCCTTTTTTCTTTTACACCTCAAAAAAGATTGTATTTTTGTAGCATGCAGAAGAATCCTTACTTTATTATCGATTTTGATAGTACTTTTACCCGAGTGGAAGCCTTAGATGTCCTGGCTGAAATTGTCCTCGCGCATTCCTCGAAAAAGGATGCCGTCGTTCAGGCTATTCACGAAATTACTAACCGGGGTATGAATGGCGAACTCGACTTCCGAGAATCCCTGACCCTCAGGCTCGATCTCCTGAAGGCCAATAAAGATGATATCCATCATCTGGCGGAAAGATTGAAAGCTCAAATCTCTCCTTCTTTTGAACGGAACCAAAAACATCTCTCAGCCCTTAAAGATACTGTTTATGTGGTGTCAAATGGTTTTAAAGAGTTTATTGTCCCCGTAATTGAAGCCTACGGCCTTTTACCCGACAACGTATATGCCAATACCTTCGTTTATGACGAGGAGGGAAATATTATTGGGTTCGATACAGAAAATCCGCTCTCGCGAAATGGGGGAAAATCACTGGTCATTAAAGATTTACACCTGAACGGTGACGTTTATGTCATCGGGGACGGTGCTAATGACCTCGAAATATGGAAGGCCGGTTATGCTAATAAGTTTTATCTCTTTACGGAAAATGTCGAGCGCGAAAAGGTGAAGAAAGAGGCAGATCATTTTGCCTCTACCGTCGATGAAATCTTGTACGAGTTGAATCTGGCCAGAAGCCTTTCTTACCCAAAAACAAGAATTAAGGTTCTTTTATTGGAGGGCGTTAACAAGGAAGCTGCGCTCGCTTTTGAAAAGGAGGCTTATCAGGTGGAAATTATTGACAGACCTTTGGACGATCAGGAATTGGCAGGAAAATTAAAAACGGTGAATATCCTTGGTCTTACCTCCAGTCAAAAAATAACAAAGGATCTCTTGAAAAATACAAAACGGCTGATTAGTCTCGGCGTTTTTAGTTCCGATGCCTCAAAAATTGATATGGACGCTTGCTCCAGTCATGGAGTGGCCGTATTTAACGCTCCTTTCAGTCATGTGCGCTCGGTGGGTGAGTTTACCCTGGGAAATATGCTGGCCTTAAGCAGGGGTGCTGCAGGAAAACTAGGACATGAGATTAGAGGAAAAAAATTGGGTATCGTGGGTTATGGTAAAATAGGTTCGCAACTGGGTGTTTTAGCCGAAAACCTGGGCATGGAGGTCCTCTTTTTTGATATTGCCGACAAATCCCCCCTGGGAAATAGCAAAAAATGCAGCCAGTTGGATAGTCTGCTAATGCAGGTCGATTTTGTCTCTATTCATGTGAGTGAGCTGCCTGAAAATAAACATTTTTTCGGGGAATCCTTTTTCAACGCATTGAAACCATCGGCCGC
>Ga0136655_1000794_pt1 | contig 14401 bp, 9 predicted proteins | sample CPBDNA_2_FD_94863 | JGI IMG/M metagenome (GOLD analysis project Ga0136655, IMG submission 94863) | Freshwater to marine salinity gradient microbial communities from Chesapeake Bay, USA - CPBay_Spr_15_0.8_DNA (version 2) | ecosystem: Environmental > Aquatic > Marine > Coastal | place: USA...
CCACCCGCTGCATTGAATGCATTAACACGAGGGTGGACCAAAATTGCATACTTGTATGCATCTATATCAATAGCTGCATCAACTTGCATCTTTGAGTCCATTGAGGCGAACTTACGGAGAAGCTCGAGCCTATCCATGAACTTCTGCATGGCATCCTTTACATACGGCACATTTCCGCGCATCTTCTCCTTGTGATGCTCAGGGATCTGTGAAACATCAGCCTCAACAATCTTAGCCTCACCTGTGCGGGTCTTCTCAATCGTCATACGCTTAAGAATGTATGCAAGCTTAGAAGAGATAGGATGCGCATCAGTGCTTACTGCCCAAAGCGCGTTAGATAGCGAATCGTGGATGTTTCGCCCTTGCATGACAGCCTCTTGAGCAACACCATTGACGTATGGTGCAATGGCAGGACCATAGACGCGACCAACACCGGCATCATAAACAGAGTCCATGTACCATGCAAGAAGATGATTGTATGACTCAATCAGAGAAGTCGAACCAGCTGCTGCAGCCACGCTACCAAACCATGTGCCTCGAAGCAGACGAGAATTGCCTCCGGCCGCTTCTTTACTATCAGCATTAGTATCCTCAAATGGATTAACGGCAGCATTAGCAGCAGCAGCACCCACATTTACACTGGACGCCAGAAGGGCAACAGATGATCTATCGACTTGCGCTCTAAGAAGAGCTGCAAGGTTAGCTGGAATCGCCTCGGCATCAGCGGTGGCATCCCATGCAATCGCTCCATGATGGGATCGTGTAAGAAGTGCCTGGAAAGCCAGACCAACATCGTTCATATGTGCATCACTCACACGAGAACTTGTTAGCTCATGGCAGAATGCGGTCAAACACTCCTGGGCATCATCAAGATCAAAGTACTCAACAACGGTGTTCTCAGAAGAGTACTTGTTGCGGAACAGAACATCCATCTGGTAGTCAATGTCGCGAAGAGACAAGAGCGGCATCTGAAGCATCTTATGTGCGAACTTATATTCAACAGAATTGCGCAGGCGATCAAGAGATGAGCGCACGCTCTTAAGAAGACCCTCACAGTGCTCAATCAAATCATTGGAATCAACAATCATGTTGCTCTGACCTTCCATGCGAACAGTGATAAGAGGTGATCCGGCTTGGTATCGCCAAAGTGCTTCGATAACAGCCTGCAGATTAGCAGAAACATCAATGTACATTTTATCAGCATGAGTTCGTCGTTGTACGGCGGTCTCTGGATTACCACCGGGTATTATAATATCACCTGTAACTGTGTCAACGGAAGCCACTGGTACTGCCGATCTCATTGTCTTAGCAAATTCTACAACAGCGGGATCACCATTAATGGTAGTATCTTGCATTAACTTACGCTTGATATCAAATCGATGAGTTGCGGAATTACCTTGTTGGTTCCAGAACTGGCAGAACTCGCGGGCATGATCGACTGCCATAGCAAGTGTGAAAAGTGGGGCGAACACACTCTCGTGAATCAACATCACCTTCTCTAGGGTGCCATGTGTCAGCGCCGACGACCCCTGCATAGCGTCGCGCACAGACTCGAACTTCTCCTTTGGTGAAGTATCACTCGCCTTGGCCTTAGCGGCAAGAGTCTCAATTGTACCCTTAAAAGAGAACTCTTTCATACCAAAGTCCTTTTCGTTTTTCAAAGCAAGAGCGGTAGATACTCGATTGCGGAATGCCTTGAGCACGTCGAACAGGGTCGAATTCGCAAGCTCGTCAGTAAGCGACTCCTGGGTGCCGGCTTCAAGCTCAACGAATCGAGTTGAAGGAGCCGGGCGCGCATACTCTTCCTCACCCTCTCCGGGGAGAATGGCAAAGTCAGTATTCTCGGCATTCTTGCGGCCTGTTCCGCTGCGGCTAAACTTGTCGCTTACACGCTGCTTCTTGTATTCATCAAGCTCATCCTTGGCATAGATTCCGTATCGGCGGTTCATCTCAACAATGAGACCAAGAAGTGCATCGCGGCAGGGGTCTTTCGATCCCTTGTGTGCCTCATAGATACGGTTAATAGCATTGATCATTTCAACAATGGCTGAATCTGTGTATGAACCAAGGCTCACATTTGCAGCGCGCACAAAGATTAGACGAACAAGATCAGCATACACATTGTCAAACTCGGGAATGACAGTGATCTTGTAATCAACATCTCCTGCAGCTTTTTCGCTCTCATAGAACACATCGCGGTAGAACTCAACAAGAAGTGGCATACGCACGTAAAGCTCAGAAGCCTCAGGATACACAGAAGGTGTATCGTAACCACCAGATGCGGATCCACCAAGAATCTGGCGATATGCGCGATTAGCAGCGTCGAGGTTTCCAGCAGTTGAAGTAGGAGAGCGATTGAACATCGCATAAGTACCCACGGTAGTGAGTACCTTGGCCACCATTGCCTTTAGCGCCATGTTAAAGTACTTATCCTCATTGCTGAAGAACTTATCCCGATCATCAAGCTCACCATCGCCAAAGGCGGGACCAGCATTTGAGCGCTTCAATGTCTTACGCAGAAAGTACGCAAACACATTAGCATCGAAAGCTTGTGGGCAATCAACATCTTGGAGATTTCCAGCACCGGTCTCATCAGGCATTTGCCGGCCTTTAACCATAAGTGCTGTCAATGCACCAGATGTGCGATTGGCTGGATTATGAGCGACAGCACCATCCTCAGCAGCAGCGGGTGCTGCATACCCCGCCGCATATTCACCAAGATTGAGCCTAACATTGAATCGGCTAAATCCAAACGCAATTGAATTATCTGGAATACCCATGTGGGTATTCTGCCCGATTTCCGCGAATGGTCCGTGGTTGATCCAAGCATCAACAAGCTTACTATCAGGTGAGTACGCAGATACAGCAAGATACTCGTTAAGATTCTTGTAGATCTGAGTAGGCGACATGGGGCACTTCGCAAGAAGAGTCTTACCACCGAACTTCTGACCAATGCTGATGAACATAGAGACCATATTCTTCAAGACAGTAATGTTGCCAAGGGCAGCAGTCGCGCGCTTAACATCAGCCTCATACTGAGAAACCGGACGCCACTTACGCACATCACCAATCTGAGAATGAATTTCAGTAGCTGCATTAGCATTACCAGCACCGGTATCTGTACGGTTAAGAGGAGTATTAGCCGCCATATCTACCGTTGCGACACTATGTGCGACATCCCAGTAATGGAGTGTATTGCGATCAGCAACGTTCTCGAAGTACATCTGCGCGTGCAACTCTGCTGACTCATTCTGCTGAGCAATTATACCCTGACTCGCACCCTTAATGAAATGCTCATCATTAGTATTCCCGAGACGTGCCTCGCTCTGTGCTTCTGAGGCGAAGCGGTCGAACAGGGAAACAAAGGCATCGCCAGATGGTTTGTTGTACCACTTGATGTTGGTCTTGACTTCAGCAAGCATCTTCATGATATCGCCCAGATCCTGAGGGTTCTGCGCAAGGCCATCGGCAAAGGCGCCAAGATAGATATCAATCGCCTCAAGAGTCTTAACCAGCTTCACACGCACGTTGCGAATGGTGGTCATCATCTTACGCACGTCATCACGGAACTTCTTCATATTCGTGTCATTAAATGCATCAGACTTGATATCAGTAACCTGCTTTTCAAATGCGGTAAGAAGAGTCTTTGTCTCCTTATTGATGGCATTCTGACGGCGGCCAATAGCAGATCCGAGAACCTCATCGTAATGCTTATTATACTCATCATGCTCGGGCGCGAGCTTAGCAAGAGACTGGCGAAGTCCGGCAAGGCGGAAAGCGTAAGTCATCTTTTCGAATGTACCCTTAAGATCCGACACAGCAGTCGCCACCTTCTCAAGAGAATCACGATCATTGGGATCGTCTGATCCACCAAGCGTGGCCTCGCCCTGGCCTTTAATCGTACTCTGCAATTCTCCACTTACATTTTCGACTTCGCTCTGAATCCTATTAACTGCAGCATTTCCAACATCAGCAGCTTGCTGTTGAACAGTATGTACCAACTCTGAATTCTTAGCTTGTTCAACCTTCTTAGCAGCCGCAGCCCTAGCTTGTTCAAACTTCTCAGCAGCCGCATCTCCAAATATACCGGACCCCTCAATATCACCTTCACCAGCAACTTCAATATCACCTTCACCAGCAACTTCAACATTCACCACATAACCACCATTAAGATCAACTTCACCTTCATAGCCGCCGGTGGTCTTCTTTGCGAATGGTGCATTCTTCATCTTCTCAAACACAAGAGTGTGTGATTCAATAAGGTCAGCAATCATTCCGACGGCATCCGAGATGTCGCAAAAATCGACAGCCTTCGCGGTCTTAGCCAGAGTACGAAGTTCCTTGACAAACATGTTCTTACGTGAGCGAGCATTGGCATCAGTCGCCTCACCATTAAGAGCACGAAGCATAGCAGGACTTGTCAGATCGGGGTTGTGATCTAGACGCTCGAGAGCCTTGTAGAATTCATCTAGCTCATCACTAACTGCGACCGAGCGACCAACCTTGCCAACTGACAATTCGATCGCGGCCATAAGACGATTGTAATGTTCAGTCAGCTGACGAGCAAACTGAACACGAAGCTTCTGACGCATCTTGAGCATATCATTAATGCGCTTATCAATGCGACGGCTTGACGGCACACGAGCTCCACCCTTCACCATCTTAAGTTGTCGCACTATAGTATCCTGATGATAAAAATTCTTCTTCAACAATTCAGCTGCATTCATAAATTTCACCATTTCTTTAGATGATTTATCATCCTTCGATGCCAATGCCAAAAGTCGATCGCTCAAATCTGAAAGTTTCTTAGTATTCGCATATTCAGAAACTGTCATTCCAGTATCTTTCAACGCAGTATCAACAGCATCGACCAAGAAGACCATTGAGTCGAATCCACTCAGCAAATAAAGAAGCTTCTGACCAAACTCCTGTGTGCCTGCCTGGCGACCCAGGCGAGCAAGAAAACCCTTCAGCTCCTTATTCTTCTCCATGGCGGCAATAACATTAACCTCAGCAGGCTCGATTGAGATGCTGAGCATGTGCTTAAGAAGTGCCATCTGGCGGCGGGCCTCGGTAAGAACCTCCTCCATAACAAACTTCATGTTTGACACTTCGGTGCTCTCTACACCCTTTGATTCGGCAATCTCAAGAACCTTCTTCTGCGCTCCATCGAGAAGAGCAATCAGAAGCTCAAGTGCCTTAATACGCTGCTTAACATCCTTAGCCACGCCAACGAACTCGGAATGCATGCCGCTGAAAAGAGCATCTAGCACCTCTTCTACAACATCGCATACCTCACCAGGCTCGGCGTCCTCAACAATGATTTCCATTCCATGAATGTTGTTAATTGCGCGCGCGTACTTCTGGCAAACACTCTTGTGGCCGGTCTTAATAGCACGGTTAGTAGGGTTGCCGACAGCCTTCTTCAGAACAGCATGAATGTCCTTCATGCTTTTCTTATTAAGCCCTGGCTGATTAATAATCGGCCCGAGCTGCTCAGCCAGCTTAGCGACAAGTTCCTGCTTCTTCTTCGAATGCAGCGACGCCCCGTAGTTTTCAAGCGAATTAACGCCACCAACGGCACCACCGAAACATATATTACAAGTGTTTGACATAATACGCGTCTATATAATATGCTATATAAAAATAAAAAATAAATATTTAATTCGATCATCAGATCGTGCGAGCCGGAACTTTTAACCTCATGCATATACTGAGAAATATTCCAGCAGTGTATCATAGTCCGCATCAGACATGTGGATCAACAGACTATTCTTCATAAAATTGCGTAATGCGAGTTTTCCCTTAGATGTATGGGGTTTAAGATCTGGTACAGCACCATGTTCGGTCCTATGTTGTAAAACAGTTCTGGCAGCATTCTTCACATCACTTGAATAATTTCGCGCATTCAAGTAGCCACTCGGTTCATAATCAGATGGACGCAATTGTATATTCTGTGTATATGTTGTTGGATCTATTACCGACGTAAGAGGGTTTCCTCTTAAATACGCCGACGGTAATGTCGTAGCTTGAGACTGCGAATAATTCATATAAGGAGTGCCATCTGTAGTATTACATACTACAGGACTGGTTAAGTCTTGATATGAATGGTTGCCCCAATCATTGGATTGGATAGACGTCTCCATATACACAACACCATTGCAGATAAATCGCAGATGCGTAAAGTCGAGCTTAAGCATTTTAACAAATGATTTTACAAACTCGTATTCATTAATATCCTTTGAGTGGTAAAGAAACATAATGTCGCCGGTAATGCTGACATGATCAACCTTGTTAGTCTTATCGTGGTAAATGTTAAGAATAGACATTGTGAATATATTAAAAAAAAGACTTCACTTTTTTAATTCGAATCGAATGATTCGATTCGAATGATTCGAATCATGTGATTCGATTATTCGACGGAGGTTGTGGTCGCTTCCGGTCTTAAACGAGCAAGTAATTCTTCAGGTATAGTCTCGCCGTTCTTCAATAGAACATCTAACCCCTCACATAACTCTTCCATTGATGGCATATCACTTTCAGTCGAGAAGGTGTCGAGTTCAACCATCTTAGGTGCAACGCAATCGTAATACGTATCCTGTGATGGGTCGATGTCGGAATAAGCGCATTGAGTGCCACCAAACTCACCGCTTGTAACCGGGCAGACATACAAATAGTAAAGGCTTTGAGAAAATGCCCAGATCATTGACATATACTCAAGCTTTGCAAGAGACTGGGCATACTCAAGATTTGTATATCTTGGAAGCATCTTGATCATTAACTTAAGAGATCGAATGATCTCCTTATCACTCTCCTCACCACGAGAAAGTGCGATATAAACACGCAATTCATCCTGAAACAGCTTCATATTGTATTGCCCAATTGACTTCTTCTTAATATATTCCCATGTTGCATCAGGTAGAACATTCTGTGCATCGCCGACCACATTATTATGCACAAGATTATTGTAGTGCGACGCAATGGCTGCTGCTGCCGACTTTACATTTTTAATGTCAATAACGTCATTGCGGATATCGCTCATTGTGATCTGAAAATTGCGAACATGCGCATATCCGCCCGATGAAGCCTTAAGATGCTTAATAAGCACCTTATGCGGGGCCTTAACAGGTTTGTGCGAACAATGCCAGCGATTAATTAGTTCATCATCGATAAAGTAGTAGTCTCCTTTGTAAGGTTCAAATAAGATGAAGAATGTCGTAATTGGGCAATAGTCAAGAAGCGGGAGAATTGCTTCATATATTTCCTTATTTGCTTTATTAAGCCATTTGAGGAAAGATGCTACATAATTAAGACAGTCAGCATATATGTCGCGAGAATGTAAAAGTCCGTCGTACAACTTACACCGAGCCCCGCTGGCAGCTTTCTTTGGCACAGCACCGTTTTCTCGCGAGCGAACTTCATCACGTTTCTTCTTCAAATAAGATGACTTTGCTCGACCCATTGGTACTGCACCTCCTTGCACCTTGAAGACACTAAAATTACATTCTACATTCAATTGCAACGCATTTAGTTTAGTCTTACCACTCTTCCCTAGAAATACAGTAGATCCCTCAATTTTGTAAATAGGTAGTTTGTAATTACGCATATTAGGAATATCTTCAGAATTGTATCTAAAATCACCGACATTGCGAAGATGGATAGGCAAGAACAGTGCGCAAACTCGTTCAAGAGCAGCATCCTCATCTTCTTCGGCAACTTGTCGCAAATTCTCCACATATTCGGCATTAGGTAGGAGAAATGTGAATCCATCAGATAGTTTCTTGGATTTGAGAAGATCATCAAACTCCGAAAGCCCACTAAAGAAACTAGCAACTTCTGGATAAGTGCTACTCAACCATTTCTTAAAGACCACCATTAGTATTCATATATATTTCTAATCTTTAATATGGTTGAAAAAAAATAAGCAATCTATTGCAATTTAATAGATTAGATTGCACCGTATTTAATATCGATCCAATTCATTGTGCTAATCATGTTCATACGACAGCATTCGCGTAAAGGTATTCCTAGATCTTCAAAGATCTTACTAGCGATAATCATCTTATCCTTGCGCGTTGAAGAATAGCGAGTAATAGTCATACCTTTTGTGTGTATTGCTAACATGGCAACATAATGTGGATAAAACGCACCGATATCGTACCCACAATTGCAGCGAACCATCTCCTTCATGATGGTATAGTTTAATATTATACAATACAGTTCATTTTTTTAATACAATACAATAGAATAATATGATTAAAAAATAGAACCGAGTTCAAGTAGCACCTTATTCCATAGTGAAGGGCATAGCTGCATCAGCGCCAGAGGCAGAGGCGTTTGATGCAACAGCCGGAGGAACAGCATTAGAGACACTGCTCATGTCAAGTCCCTCATAGGTGTCTTCATCGAAGAGATCGGCGCGATCTTCAGCAGTGATAATGCGATTCACACCACCGCGAACAGCGAGCTTAACGAGCGTGTTCGTGATCTGACGCGAGTTTGAATACCCTTGCGATGAAGTAAATGATGTGTCAGACATATCAATATTGGTCGTAAGCTTCGCACCACTCTTGATAACCTCATGAAGATTTGAGTAGTTAATCGACACGCCTTCCCAATGACCGGTAATCTGGCGAGTCGCGGGATCACCGTACTTAACATCATAGCGAAGACGATCTGGTTCCTTCTGACTCTTCTTATTCACCTTGATGTAAAGCATTGGCCTGTCCATGGAAGCGTAAGTGCCGTCTGGCTTCTTGAATTGCTCGGCATGAAACATATTCACATTTGGAGTCCTCACCGGGTGATAAGTCTTGTCTTCGGCCATCTTCTTTGCAGCAGCTGCCCAACATTCTTCGAATGTCTTCAAAGCCTTGCCAAATGGCTCACCGTGCTTATCAACAGCGTCGTATTGCACCTTAATGCGAGGATCGTAAGACCTCTTCTCAGGTGGATCAACTGCACCAACAGGTACCAGATTCATGGCCAAACCAGCCAAAACCTTAGATCCATCTTCACACAGAATGTAAGTTTTGTAGTAATCAGTTGGAAATTTGCCATCAAGAGATCTCTTTTCAGAGCGCTCAATGATAACAAAGTTTTCACCATGCTTCTCATATGCAGCCATAATTTGGTTCGGGGAGAGTGCGGACATTTTTCGGATCGATGACGTGTGTATTCGATTGTACAATCAAATGTATGTTTTTACTTAAATGGATTTCAATTTTTTAATCTTATAAATATACATCTTACAATGAAGATCGAGGTACTTATTAAATGGGTAGATTACTTCATCAAATCGGTCGCAGTTGATGAAAACAATGCACGCGCACGTGCTCGCATTGTTGCACTTCAGTCAGTCAAAAAAATTATTTCTAATGCCGGGGAAGCATCAACTGACTTAACAATCGCAGACATTAATACTCTTAATCTATCAAATTACATGAAAGATAAATTATCGCAGGTTATAGCTGACGGAAAGTCGCCGAAATTGGAATTTATCGATGATCTCTCAGCTATTCACGGTATCGGACACAAACGCGCGCGCGAACTCATTGCGATTGGTGTTAAAAGTATGAAAGATTTACGTAGCGCTAAATATTGGAAGGTGTTGCCGAATGAAGCACAGGTATATCTTAAACATGATGTTATTACAAGCATCAAACGTGTTATTATCGACCAGATTCGCAATAAGCTAAATAGAGTATTAGGTGAAAAGAACTTCATTATTTGTGGAAGCTATAGGAGGTGTAAGCCATTTAGTTCCGACATAGATGTCTTGTGCAGCATTCCACTTATTGACGCGATGGACCGCATAAAAACTCATTTCCGAATTGAAATTTATGCAATGGGTGAAGAAAAGGCCAGTGCTATTATTCAATGGCAAGGTGAGTCGTATAAAATTGATGTCATGGTATGTAGTGTTGAGTCTTATCCATATTTCTTACTTTATCTAACCGGTAGCAAAGAGAACAACATTATTATGCGAGGGAAGGCTAAGGAGATGGGTATGAAACTTAACCAATCCGAACTTACACGTGGTAAGACAAGCTTGCCTGCAAAGACAGAACGCGATATATTTAATCATCTCAAACTGCCATATAAGGAACCCTGTGATCGATAGATAGATAATGGATTCTACTACAGTATATAAAAATTGAATAAGATATAGCAATAACCAATCATGCAGTCAATTGTTGAACGTAATCTTGCTGATCCAACTCTTCCTTATGTGTTCTTCTATGGGGAACACCGACCTAATGGTGTATTCTCAAATTTTTACATGTCAAATCAGACAAAGAATTATGGAAACAGGACCATGACATTCCACTCCAATGAACAATTTATTATGTATGAAAAAGCGATCTTAATGGGTGATATTAACACTGCAAATGATATTATGCTCTCAGATTCTCCGTTGCAATGTAAGCGCCTTGGTCGGCGAGTCTCGCCCTGGGATGAAGAAGTGTGGAAAGATAACGCGCTTAGTATTTGTATTGAAGGCCTACGCGCTAAGTTTGCCGCGCCAGATCTTGCCCGCGCACTTCTTCAAACTGGAAATGCAATCTTAGCCGAAGCCGCGCCTCGCGATCTGATTTGGGGTATTGGCTATGGGCCTAATAATCCAAATTCTTCTAATTACACACGCTGGCGTGGTACTAATTACCTTGGAATCTGTCTTATGGAGGTCCGGACCGAACTCCGTGGCTAAGCTATTGATTTTTTGTAAATGAAATATTAAATCTTCCATTCAAAATATAATACATATATTATAGTCATGACTACGGAACAGATAGTTAAGTCGATCTTTAAGAAGAAAAACAAGGGTGGGCGCCCCCGCACCGAATATGAAGACTTTGTAGCAGCTATTCATGAAGGTAATGCCCCGTCTGGTCCAATTGTGCAAACTCAAGCTATGCCGAGTAGCCTACTTGTCGATAAGTTTGAGAAAACACATATGATCGAAGATTCTGATGAAACGGATACCTACATGCGAAATATGCTAACATGTCAATTACCTGATCCACCACTGTTCGAAGCCGATGAGGTAAGGCGTGATTGTGGGCAAGTTCAAAAGCTCAATCTACTTCATGGCGGAGCCCGATCTAACCTTACACCACGACACCCCGACGCATTTCTTGGTGAATTTGCCCATGACCCTATTGAACCCGATATGCGAAAGCACACAGATATGATGAGATATCGCTATAAGAGATTTACGAAATGGTACAGTGATTCAGATGCTTCTGTTCCTGAAACTCCAACCTCCGAAAAAGTCGCGCGTAAGAATCAGATTAAGGTAGATGCACACATCAAACCGCGTCTAGAAGATCGCTTCGCATTAAATCCTCAGATAGTCGGTCGCCCTGGAGGCGCACCTAACCCGAAACACTCGATGAAATCAAATGCTTCACATGTTGAACACAGTGATATTCGACGCGAAGATTTTAATCCTCATATGATTCGTAAGAGCGCGGAGGGGCGATTTAGTGGTAGAATTCCGACTAAGCATATAAAAACTGACCAAACTCTTGCTATTGAACAATATGCTACGCCACGCACACATTTTGTCGCGCCTGAAGACCCCGCATCCGCGGCATACAAAGCTGATGGTGATCATGTTTCGGCCGAAAGTAAGGCGGCAGTTAATACTCGTATGGCTCTTGAAGCGATTAAGCGCTCAATTAATAGTGAAGGGACTCAGGCAATGGGTGTTCTGTCAGATATCCGGGCTAACCCACTAAAAGCTGTTCCTATTGAATCGAATGCGTCTCGCGTTGTTGAAGACACATTAGATCACTTCATTGTCGAAAGTGCAGTCGCTGCCGTTCGAAAACAGAAAAAGTATGATGAGAATGCAGCTCGCAATGTTGCCCGTAAGACAGAGGTTGCTATGCGCGAACGCGGGATGACTGCGCGCGTATCCCGTGCCGCAATTGAACATAATCGGCCAAGTCGTCGAGCTGTTGCTGATTTGAAGGGGCATGAATTTACAACTCATAACTACAGTACTGCACAGCCTTATGTTGGCCCACGAGTTAATAACACTATTGGAGACTCAATGGAGTATCGTGATGTATTTAATGATACAAATCGAAAATCTCGCCATGAGAGATTTGAAAGCCGAATTCACGAGTTCAATGCTACGCAAGACGGAGATCGTGAAGTAAATGAATTCACACCACGCCGCTCAAAGGCATATAGTGCAACCAAAACCCGATTCCTTATGACGAAAGGCCATGAATCTGATGCCCTTGGCCACGACTGGTAAAAAAATATAAAATAGATAATTTACCATTGCGTAATTTGATGATATACGACTACTTTTATTTTGCGGTAGTTAAATGTTATACATGGTTTAAGGCGCGGTACATAATCAAGCGGAAGTTTAACACATATCATCATTTTACGTGATTGAAAAATGCGCCATATTACTTCAGCAAGAGATGGGGCATAATATTTTTTCGTGCATGTTAATGCCATATCATCATTAAACACGCCATCTACATACCATGGTGGATCAATAAATATTATATCACTTTGCACAAGATTGGCATAATTAATGTAATGAACGAAGTTTCCACATAGAACGCGAACATTGTTCTTATTATATAATTTTAGATTTTGTCGTAAATATTCAGCTGTTTTAGCTTTAATTTCAAATGCATAAACGCGCTTATAATAGGAGGCAAACGCCAACGTATTACCCCCGACGTTTGCTGTCGCATCGATTATGGACGAGGGATATCGGCCATAAATTGAATAGAACTCTTCTACGATATCTTTAGATTGATGTTTAGCTAATTTGTAAGGGGTTATTGAAGTTGTTGCTTCGACAGTTAGACGAAGATCTTTATGATCTACATACTCACAATCAAATAAGTATTGATATTTGTCAAGTGTTGCATCCTCCTCCATTTTTACATTTCATACTGCCATCTCTTAATTTGATTTAAAAATTGAAACGAAACATTTTATAAACATGGATCTTTCTCAATCTATCCCATTCGAGAACTTCGCTCTTGAACAGCTGTATAATTATTTACCACGCGAAGCCAGATCAAAAGCATATTATGATCAATCATTTAGCATTTCAAACATCACGTGGTACGACAGTGGTATATTTGTGTGTAATATTAAAGGCGGCGCAAATATAACATCTGACAAATGGGGAAACCCAATTTTGCAGTTCCGCTCGTCCAATTATAACATTATTGCATCTTTGCTTACGAAGGCGTCTCCCATATATAGCGATAATTTCGTGTATCTTGATGGGGATAAACTTACACATGACAACATCATATCACTGAGTTATATGACAGCTGAAGACTTTAGGAAATACCCAAATGCAATAACAAACACGCGAAGAAAAATCACATCTAATATTATGAAAGAGATCCCACGCGCGCTTAACACAGAAGATTTTGATGTTTATATGAAAGAAATTTTGAAAAACACCCCTGAAGAATCGGGTGTTTTTAATAACGAAGAAGCATTTAATATACCATTTGATCCACCCAGAAATTACATCAGGCACTATCATAGTATTATGATCGGTTCCTGATCGATTTGAATAAGTCATAAGATTTATATTTTTTTCTTACGATATTCAATTTGATTTAAAAAAGTGAAACATCATAATAATAATGATCATGTTGTCAATTGGGGATATATCTCGTATTGTATCCGATAAGGGTTTGAAAAGTCTTAAAAATCAGAATTTATTTTACTGGGAAGACTCCGATAGTGGTATCACCATCATTTATGATAGCAAAAATGGATCTAATCTTTCTCACAATGGATTAATTATGTCATCTCGCGGCGAAGTTATCGCGTGTCCAGCGCCTTCATGTGGGGTGGCGAGACAAGAAATGGCGCCCTTTCTCGGCAAACCAATTTATGATGGAACTTCATGTGTGCTTTACTACAATCAGCTTAATGATAAATGGCAAGCATCAACGCGTCGATCTCTTCACATGACTGAGACGCCACATGGTATGTCATGCACGTTAATGCAAGGGTTAATTGAAGCTGCCGGTGGTGATGTCGAATTTGACAGACAATGTGCGCAATTAAATAGAAGCCTTTGTTATACTATCGGCTACCATTGTAAATCTCATCACTTTACTTCTCTTGATAACTTCATTTGGAGTATTTATACATGTGATAAGGAAGGTGTTGAAGCAACTGACGTTTCTCTCCCGAGTCAGTGGATTAATGATACTGCTATTCCATTTGAGTCAGTTTCTCAAGCTGAGAGGTGGGCTGAAGAAACTCGCGGTTTTGGGGTGCTTTTGCAAAGTGAAGCTAATAACACACAACGGACGGTTATTCAGACAGATAAGATGATTCACGCACGAGTCTCTTTCTATTCCAATAGTCTCAACAACGAAATCAAAGC
>Ga0136655_1000799_pt1 | contig 14371 bp, 24 predicted proteins | sample CPBDNA_2_FD_94863 | JGI IMG/M metagenome (GOLD analysis project Ga0136655, IMG submission 94863) | Freshwater to marine salinity gradient microbial communities from Chesapeake Bay, USA - CPBay_Spr_15_0.8_DNA (version 2) | ecosystem: Environmental > Aquatic > Marine > Coastal | place: USA...
CAGACTGAAGATATCCGGGTGCTATATCGAAAACGCGCCCGTCAATTGCGGGAGAAATATGATTATTTAATTCTGAGCTATAGTGGCGGTAGTGACACCTGGACAGTTTTACGTAGCTTCATTGAAGAGAATATTAACGTGGATGAAATATTAGTACGATGGCCCTTAAAGGCAACTAGTGACTTATTCACTGTATCAACTAATACTTCTGCTGGTAATATATTAAGCGAATGGGAATTGAATATCAAACCTGACCTTGATTATATTGCGAAGACTTACCCTAATATTAAAATCACAGTGTATGATTGGAGTGATGATATTAATGATGAAGTTACAGAAGCAGATTGGAATAGTGTCAACGATCATTTAAATCCGGGCGTTTTCCGTAAGTTCACGGTCATCGGAGAAAAAGAGCGTTCCATGATAGATGCTGGTAAGCGCACTGCGATTATCTGGGGAGTAGATAAACCGCAAGTAAGATATAAGGACGGAAATTTGTATTCGTACTTTCTAGATAAATTAGCAAATACAAGATGTATCGATGGTGTCAACAATCGAACTGCTGAATTATTTTATTGGACCCCTGATTTTCCTGAATTGGCTCATGCTCAAGCTAGACTGGTGTATGAATACTTTATTAAAAATCCTGAATTAGTACACATTGTAGATTGGGATTCTAATGCCCCTGGTAAGAAAGTTCTCTACAATAAACTCGTGCGGAGTTTAGTTTATCCGGATTGGAATATCAAGAAGTTTCAAGCTGATAAGCCTACTAGCCTAGTTTGGTGTACTAATGATGCATGGATATTTACTCATTTACCGTATCACAGATATTATCAAAGTTGGGAACATGGCTTAAATAGTATTAAGAATTCAGTTGATTCAAGATTTCATCAAACTAGCAACACTGGACGATTTGAAGGCTGGACTGGATTCACTAGTCCAATGTATTTATTAGGTCCTATTCATTCGTCAGTCAAAAATTAGATAATAATTAAAGGAAATATGTGTCAGTTACATTACAAAACTTAGAAAATGCTTTAGCTGGTGAATCAATTGCTCATGTAAAATATCGTTATTTTGCACGCATCGCCCGCGAAGAAGGCTTCGAAGAAATTGCCCAACATTTTGAGCATACAGCAGATCAAGAGATACTCCATGCCTGGGGTCATCTAGACTTGCTTATCGGTAAACCTTCTACTAAGGAATGCTTAGAAAAAGCAATCGCAGGCGAGACATATGAGTTTACTGCAATGTATCCTAGCTATGTATATGCTGCTCAACAAGAACAGAACACTGAAGCTCTCTCTGAATTTCAAGGACAGATCGTTGAATCAAAAGAACATGCTGCTCAGTTCAAAGCTGTATTGGCAAAAGCAGAAAAACGTTTTGCTGCTCTGACTAAAGTAGAGAAGCGCCACGCTGAAGCATATACACAAGTACTGGGGACAATGTAATGGATCATGTTTGTATTGTATGTGGTCATGTCCACGATGAAGAACTAGAAGGCGCATGGGATACGCTCCCTGATGATTATCTATGCCCGGAATGTGGCGTGGGTAAAGAAGATTACGAAACATTGTAATTTACCCAAAATGTGTTTACAACAACACGAAAGTAAGTTATAATAGTCACTTACTAGGATGAGTTCAGCATTTAAAATACTAACGTAATTACATAGAAAGCGGTCGTAGGACAGTAGCAATACTTCTAGGCAACTAGACGCTCAAGGAATGAATGACAGAATGGAAAGACATCCTATGTTGCTAGTAGCAGACACAATTACTAGATAGTCAACATGAATGTTGATAGGGTCGCAGTAACTGAACCAACATACAGGGGACAGTGCGACCAGAAAATAAAATAACGGTTACTATCATCCTGTTAAAATATGCAAGTTCTATTACAAGACATTAGTACATACGAAACCAGAACTATCAGTCAAGCATGTATGCTATCTGATATAAAGGTACATCGTACAAGTTTAGGAATGTTACAAACACTCTTTGACTTCAAGACTGAATTACTACGAGGGGATTTAATGCCCGTCGGTAGTGTAGAGTTTGTAAGAGAATGTTTCTCTATCATGGATATAGAATCACCCGGGTGGTCCTCATATCCCGACGAATTAGAAGAATTCTTACACAGAAAACTTAAAGTACGCAGTGCACCTTATATTCGCATAATGTATACTTCTCAAGCAATAGAGACACCCGTGTTCATCAAACCAGCATATCAAGTAAAATTGTTCAACGGGTTTGTATTTTATCCTACTAAAAAGCGGGAAGATTATGATGAACATGATCAAGAGCAGTGGGATATCGTAATGTCAGCGGACAATAAGACATTATTGTGTATCAGCGATGTAGTAGACTTTCATAGTGAATGGCGATATTATATCGATGACAATAAGATCATTGGGTCAGCAAGATATGACGATGGTCCTGATTCAGCATTAGCACCAGAGATAGATGTAGTCAATCAAATGATTGAGGCTATGCCGATAAATCATCCTTACACATTGGATGTAGGGAGACTGTCAACTGGTGGCACCGCTTTGGTGGAAATCAACGATGCTTGGGCAATCGGGTTGTACGGTAAAGCATTAACCCCAAGAGTTTATTTAGACTTTTTGGGTAAACGATGGAAATCAATTGTTGAAAAACACTTGACAAGTAATCAAAACTAAGCTATAATTAACGCTTAGACACTGAGATTTAGGATAGGTGCAGCAATCAAATTAATCAACTTGGATTGCTACTTTTAACCTGGACATCAAACTCCAGACAAAGTAGATAGAGTGGTTTCGACAGTTCCCCTCGATAAAAGAAAAAAGTAGATAACTATCCTGTTAAATTTAGGTTAACTTCAGCAACACAAACACCTGGCTGTCTGCTAGGACACTAAACTAGTATTAACCTGTTAAAGAAAGAGAAAATTATGAAATTCGCAGAAGCAATCGGTAATCAAGAAGCTCGTACCGCAAACGGTATGAAGGCACGTTCGTCAACAGCTAACGCCTGTGTTGACTTGTTTTTCGCCATTGGCGCAAGCCGTGGTAAAAACATTATCCCCCAATTCACTGCGGCTTATGTCGAGAACAGTGACCTCGCATTGCGCATCGTGCAATGGGTTCGTGATGTGCGCGGCGGTTCAGGTGAACGTGAAATCTTCCGTCAAGTATTGACTCACTTGGAAAACACTAACCCAGCAGACGCTAGCCGTTTGATGGTCAAGGTCCCTGAGCTTGGTCGTTGGGATGACTTGTTTGTCTTTAAGACTGAACCTCTTAAGGCACAAGCATACACAATGTTGGGCGATGCCCTTCGTGTGAAGAACGGCCTTGCTGCTAAGTGGACACCTCGCAAGGGTGACACTGCTGTTGAAATTCGTAAGTTTTTCGGCATGACTCCTAAGCAGTACCGTAAGTCGTTGGTTAACATGACTCAAGTTGTTGAAACTCAAATGTGCGCAGGCTCATGGGATGTTATCAACTTCTCGCATGTTCCATCTGTTGCGCATTCGCGTTACAAGAAGGCTTTTGGTCGTCATGGTACTACCTACGCTGAATACGTGACTAAGCTCGTCAAGGGCGAAGCAGGCGTAAAGATCAATGCTAACGCAATCTTTCCGCATGATGTATTGAAGGGTCGTATCACTGGTTACAGTGCTTCTTGGTCTAAGACCGAGTTGGATGTGATTGAAGCGCAATGGAACGCATTGCCTAACTATGTTGGTGATGCTAGCGTGTTGCCTCTTGTTGACGTATCAGGTTCAATGACTTGTAAAGCAGGTCAAACTGGTACTACTACTTGTCTGGAAATTGCAGTCTCTTTGGGTCTGTACTTTGCTGATAAGAACAAGGGTGCGTTTAAGGATTGCATGTTGACCTTTAGTGACAAGCCTCAGTTGGTTACCCTCAAGGGTGCTATCAACGAAAAGATCGACCAAATGGTCGCTACTGATTGGGCTATGAGCACTAACTTGCATGCCGCATTTAATGTGATCCTCAACACCGCGGTGAAGAACAGTGTTGCTCAAGCAGACATGCCAGCAACTTTGATCATCTTCTCGGACATGCAGTTTAACTCTTGCGTTAAGAATGATGACAGCGCAATGGAAATGATCGAACGCAAGTTTGAAGCAGCTGGTTACGCACTACCAAAAGTAGTGTTCTGGAACTTGAACGCTGGTAACAACGTTCCTGTGAAGTTTGATAAGAAGGGCACTGCTCTTGTTTCTGGCTTCAGTCCAGCAATCGCTGCAAGTGTATTGGGTGCTGACCCAGACGCTTTCACTCCAGAAGCTATCATGCTTAAGGCAGTGATGAACAGTCGCTACGATTTGGCTGAATAAGCTAAATAGTTGTAACACGGCAGATGCCTCTGCGAAAGTACGCATCTGTTCTCTATCTTACTGAAGCCGGCTCGTCCGGCTTCCGTTACCTGTTAAATACATTAATGTTAACTAGATTTATATATCAAAACGATGATTATAATTTATCTCGTGAGATTATAATCTCTAAACTATGTGCGGCAGCTTCAAATATCATATCATTACCGAATGAATTGATAATACGAATTGCATGGTTAGGTGAATCAGTACATGGTAATACTGCGGTTGAACATAGATTCAAAAATAGAATTAGTATTAATAGTATTCTTTCTTTAGCTGAAATTCCAATTGTATTGATACATGAATTAATACATGTGAATCAAATACATACTGGATTATTAAGTGTGTCCAGGCATGGAATCTATACTTGGAATAATACACAATACAGAATTCCTGAATCATTGAGCATGGAACAGTACCTTCAATTACCTTGGGAAGCAGATGTTGTAGAAAAACAACAAAAAGTGCTAACAGACTCTTTGGCTTACGCAATGAAAAAGGGTTGACATTAAATCAGTTTGGTGATATAATAGATACTTAAACAGCAACAAGTAGGAACACAATGACATATTCAACATCATGGACACTATTGTTCCTTCAACGAAATGAGCGCAAGGCTAAGGTCCGGGCCCGTAAGGTAGGCAAATATAATTCAATTACTTGGTGTTACAGAGGTTGACATTAAATCAGTTTGGTGTTATAATAGATACTTAACAACAAAGAGCGTTACGATTGTATCATAAATAAGTGATGAATGACACTGAAATAATACAACCAGAAAACGAAATTGTTGCTGCCCGCAAGCGCAAGCGCAGGACTGACACCAATCACGCAATTTATGTTATAACTAACGTTTTAACTGAAGAGCAATACATTGGTATTGCTGTTATAAGCACTACTGTTAGAGCAGCATTAAAACGCCGCATACAAAAACACGTTCAACGTGCGAATGCTGAAGCCAAAGATTGGGGACTATGTAATAGTATCCGTGAATATGGTTCTGAGGCATTTACATACGGATTGTTAGAAATTGTGCGCGGTAAAGGTCCTGCTCACTTGCGTGAACTTGAATACATACGACAATATCACCCGGCATTGAACACATTTAGATGAACGACATTTTATTAAATATTGGCACTTGGATCAAAGATGACTATAGAACTCACCCTCTTCGTTTTGTCGTTGAAGTGTTGGCTTGGGCAATATCGGTTGGTTGTAGTCTCACAATGGCGATCACTGTACCAAATCCGCCTTTACTCTATATGTATCCTGTATGGATTATTGGTTGTTCTTTGTACTTGTGGGCTTCTTATACGAGAAAATCATTTGGGATGCTAGCCAATTATTTGCTACTGGTATCTATTGATAGTGTTGGTTTATTTAGAATGTTAGTTAACTAGGAAAAATGATGGGTAAAAAATTTACAGTTACTTTAGAAGAAGATCCTGCCTCAGGTGACTTGATCATGCCTTTCCCTGAAGGCCTATGTGAATCACTAGGATGGGATATCGGTGATACGCTAGATTGGGCCGATAATAAAGACGGATCGTACTCATTGACTAAAAAGAAACCTGAAACTCAGTGGGTGCTGGTAGAAGCAGTATCAACATTTCGCGCACGATATATGGTTGAAGTACCCGTTGGTACTGACAACTATGGTAAAGACAAAGCACTGTGGGCACTGGACACTGTGACAATGAATGAAGCAACTGAATTCAGTCAAGAACATCTAGGTGAACAAATTGTATCACATCGTGTTGTCTCTAAGGAAGAGGCATTGAAAATGTGCGATATTGACAATGATTACACCAAGTCCTGGGACGAGGAACTTAAAATGAAAAACTTTTTTACAAATTGGAAAGATAATGAGTGATATTATGCCAAATGGATATTCGCCTACTGCTGATTGGACTGACGATGAATGGTCAAAACTAAGTGTATGGCTTAAAGGCGTGCTGCTTCACGGTACCGCCGTAGTTACCTTTACTAAAGTAGACGGCACCGAGCGAGTAATGACCTGTACATTGAAGCCTGAGCTATTACCAGCGGTAGTCATTAAAGAAGCCACTGACAAGCCAGCACGCAAAGAGTCAACTACCAGCATTAGAGTGTATGATACTGAAATTTCAGAGTGGCGCAGCTTTGTAACTAAGTCAATTAAGAACATTAGCTTTTCATTGTGAATGATAAATTAGACAGAATGGCAGAGTTAATGCTGCCCATTGACAAGCAAATACTAATGTGCGACAATGAAGATGATATCCTTATGTTGGCCTGCGCAATGCTTCAACGCACCAGCGAAATCCTTGACAAGGTACTAGGTGACAAAGGCAGGCATATGTTACTCACTGACGCAGCAAATCGATAAATTTAGCTTGACAATTGGGTCAATGTGTGCTATAATTCGTGTATTATGAAGAAACAATTATTATCATTTGTCGTCAGTAAGCCCAAAACAAGAGTACACTTTATGTTGTTTGCTGAGGATACTCCGTTTAAACCTAAGATCGTGGTTGCTAAGAATAAATTTCAACGAAAAGCAAAACACGGAAACAAACATGCTCTATCTTAGTTTTAGTATTAGCAACCCCTTCAGTAAACGATTTGAAAATGTGTATTCTAAATCTGGAAAGATTACTGAGTATAAGTGCTATGAATTTGAAGTTATGCGCAACAGGGAAATCATTGGGTGTTTCTTTAGTCTGACATCACGACAAGATCACGCGGGATTAGAAATTTCATTCAGTCTGCTTAGTTGGGATTTTATATTTAATATCAATGATTCTCGACATTGGGATAGCAAAACAAATACTTGGGAAGTGTATGACTGAATTCATAAATTCAATAGCACCGTTTATCTATGGATGTATAGTAGGATGTCTATGGCAACCAATTTGGAAAATTCTAAAAAAGATATATTCCGAGGCAAAAATAGCCCAAAGAGATTGGTGATTGTACTCTAATAGAGTATAATATACACATATAATAAATACATCAAGGAATCACATGGCATCACATTCAAATTACTGGACTTGTTCAAAGTTCGCAGATTGGCTTCGCGGCACAAATAAACTAGGTGCCGGCACAAGCAAAGAATGGTACGATTGGGAAAAAGCTGCTAAAGACACCCATCCAATCCGTTACTGGATCACTGAAGATGGCCTCGGCTACCTTCAAGATTTTGTCACTTATCCTATTAGGAAAATTTATGACCTCAAATATTACATTAACAACCGATATGTCACTCGCACTCACTCTCTTACCGCTCACCCTCGCGATATTAAGCCAGGTCAGTGGCGCGATGTGGGCAATCGGTTCTTACCTTGTTTGTTTAATGAACTCGTTGATTTTATCGAAATTGAATCCGCGTGGAGTCACATTGCCTGGGGAGACAAAGAGGCAAGTGCGAAATACAATGCTCCGTTCTACGCAACCGGATGGTTCCGCTGGCGCACATGGCGTTGCGCACAAGCAGGTTTAGATCATCTTGACTGGGCAATGGCATTGAAGTTTGGTGAAGACTTCGGCATTGGCAAAGATGATCCTAACTTTGGCAAGCCCACTGGACAAGCAGAACGCGCCAAAGAACTTAAAGAACTTTACATCTGGTGGACGCAAGTGTATCCTAATCGTCCTGATCCATATGACGTAAGTGGTTGGAGTGCTATTTGCGATTCACGCCGAGAAACTCACAAAGAAGATGGCTTCATGTGGAATGACCGTACCCCTGCTGAAAAGAAAGAAACTCGTAAAGCCCTTGATCTGTCTACTAAGATCGAACGAGCATACGAAAAGGAAGATGAAATGATGATGATCAGACTGGTCAAGGCTCGTGACTCTCTGTGGACTTGATATGAAGAAAATCTTCTTTGAAAAAGTAAACGGCAAGTATGTGCCAATCTCTGAGTACGATAATGATTTCTCAGCAAGTCTTGGGTACGGAGATCATCTTTTATCAGTGTACAAGAATGGATCAAGTCGCCAGCCAGTTGTTCCGGCATTCGCTCCTATGATTGCTGCTGGCCGACACAGTAAAGACGCAGTGACTAAATCTATCCAAGAGTCATTATCAATGCGACCTACAAGAGCACCTCTTACTAAAGGTCAACTTACTGCTTGGCGTAAGTTGACCAAGGAGTTCGGAGATGAAATCTATCTGCTAACTTGGCCCGCAGCACAAGACGCAGCAGACGCCGCAGTACTGGCAATGCAGGAAGAAGCAGACAAACTATTAACTGTCCCGGCAGTAAAAAACGCATACGACCATTTTATGATGATGTGTGCGCTAACTAAAGAAACTCAGGAGAATACATAATGGTATCAGTATATACAGAAGTAGAAGTAGATGTTGATTTGTCTGACTTTGACACAGACGACCTAATTGAAGAATTAGAGTCACGCGGATCGTTGCCTATAGGAGGAAACTTTGATGCTAAGGAATTGTTAGAATCAATCTGGTTAAAGCGGCGTCTTGGCAATCACGATTATCAAACAGAGTTAGATGAATTAATCTGGACCGTACTTGGAAAGACCCTTTAAATGAAAACACTAATCGCAAAGCCCGTAGTCAATAATCAATTTTGGATTGTCACAGATGGACATCAAAAAGTAGGTAATATTATTGCCTCTGGCTCAGAATATGAAGTAAAGTTGAACGGTGAGAAAACTCATTTCAAGACTACAAAGTCCATTCAGAAAACAACTCATATTGAATTTCAGAAGAACCGCACTTCAGTAACTGAAAAACAATTACCATTCGCTGCGTACCCAACTGATGGCACACCGTTCAATTCAATTCTGGATATTAAGCGCCGACTACACTTGTTCACTACCAGTGAAAAAAGTAAATGCTATCATGCTGCCGGATGGTTCGCGGTGAATCAAGGCTCTGAATACGAGCCAGTATTCTGTCCAAAGTATATCTTTATCCAACGATATATGTATAAAGGTCCCTTTAAAACAGAAACAGAAGCGAAAAATATGATAAATACTTAATGATACACATTAAGAGATTCATCGATAAAGTAGCGTATACTGAGGGTAAACAAAGCAAAGACCTTGTGATGCCACTCATAGAGGCCCGCGGGCTAAGGGATGAATTAAGTAAAATGCTAGCTGATAATATTCAATTAATGTCCGGTCAAACTAAAGCGGTAGAGTCCAAGCTGTCAGTAGAAATAGTCGGTGGCAAATTCTAATGTCAAGAACTCAACCCAAAGTTCTACTAGAGTTAGTAGACAAAGTTACATATAAATGTGATCAAATCGTAGAAGCATCAGGAATCTGGGCAGTATTCTATGATGGACAACCTATCAATTTAAAATCTCAGCATTACTTGGATAGTGAATCTGTTCCTAAATATAAAAAGACTAGTTTCTCCAATCCCGGTCACGCACGAAATCTGTGTAGGAAATTGAATATACAATTTAAAACTACTAAGTTTACAGTGGTGTTTATGAACAACGGAATCTGCGTTTACCCAGACTAATGACAGTGAAAAGAGTTATTACCACAGCGGTACTGGCTCAATTTCCTGAGCATTTAGCTATGGAATTGGATATTCCAATGGACCAGATTATATCTAAATGGTGGATGACAAACAGACAAGCAGGCTTGCGTTTAACTGATTCGGGCGATCTGGCATTCAGAACTGCTTCCATTGAATTCTTTATGTGCCCGCTAGGTAAAACAGAACCCGGACGATACTATCCATTCTTAATCGAGGTTAACAAAAAAATAAAGTGTCCGTATTATCTTGGGGTGAGCAAACAACCCGGAGAGAAAAACGAACCATTCATTCGACTGTATGATAGTAAGATTGCCGTTATGATGAGTCTATACGGTGATCTACATTCATACTTGGAATCAATTCCCGATGTTCGGGTAAAGAACTGACACATTACCCAATGTGTGTCAACGAGATACAGTGCTATCGCGTTATATATAGAGAGAATAAAAATCTCACAAATTCATTAACTTAAAGGAAACTAAAATGAAATCAGCAATCGTACTATTATCCGCAGTCTTCGCAGTATCAGCTTTCGCAGCAGATGCTCCTAAAGTAGTCGCTCCAGCCGCAGTTGTCGCCCCAGTCGCAGCAGCATCCGCTCCAGCAAAGTCTGAAGTCAAGTTGGCTAAGAAGAAAGATCATAGCAAGGACAAAAAGGCAACGCCTGCTAAAAGCGCAGCATCAGCACCCGTTGCTAAAGAAGCACCAAAGGTTGCTCCAGCAGCATCCGCAGCTAAGTAATTTAATTGACGATAACGACGACAGTATACCAAGTTCAGATGATCTGGCACTACATGTAGGATATGGTCGAGTTAAAGTCAAGCATCTTTTACAAGATGATTATGTTAAAACGAGACTTAAAGTTGCCCGAATGATAGCAATGGAAAAGTATCGTGAAGTGTGGGGATAAAGTAATCTATTATCCCCACTTTCATAACATAAATACAATATCAGTTTCAAGGTCTGTAAAACTTGAATTACACACACAGGACACACAATGTTAATTACTCCAATAATTGGATACGTCAAAAGCCTATTCCAATCATTAAACAAACCGCAAACTTACGGTTCAGCACTAGAAGCATATATTGTTTCAAACAATCCTCACGATGCCGGCGACATTGACCGTCTTACCCGCGAGTTTGATCAAAAACGTTCCTTCTCTAAAGGATGGATGGTATGATTGTAAAAATATTAAACTCAATTTGGGAAGTTATGTTGACAATCGCAGAAGCAAAGTCGGCTAGATACAATCGTAATCCCACATCATTCTGGTATTGATAATGTCTCATATTGTTCGCCGAGTACTTTTTAACGAGTACGAAAAATACCGCACTCATTTGAAAGCACTTGACGCGGAAAGTAGACATTTACGCTTTGGCTTCACTGTCAAGGATGAAATACTAGATAAGTTGTGCGTTGGGTTTGAAGCAGACCACGAACACCACATTTTGTTTTGTATTGAGAATGACGCACTGGAGTTTATCGCAGTAGGACATATCGCTACTACCGACGGTATGGAACTGGCATTCTCAGTTCTTAAAGAACACCAGAGCCAAGGCATGGGTGATTCACTAATGAAACGATGTATTCAATGGTGTCGTACTCATAACATTTTAAAAGGTTGTATGGTTTGTCTAAGCCATAACAAAGCTATCAGACATTTGTGTACCAAGCATGGAATTCACTTTCATACTGAACACGGTGAAACGGAAGCTAACATTGAATTAGACGCACCCGGATTTGATACTTTCATCAATGAAGGTATGGATAGCAATTTTGCTGTATTAGATTATATGGGTAAACGCAATCGTTTACCTTGGATCTTTACATCATAAATATACACTTAGGAGATAAGACATGCTATATTTTAAGAAACATCACAGTAAGCGAGATGGGCAATCATCTCTTGATTTATGATTAATGTTAATCATTTAGCTGAGGCGGCCATCGCTAGCGGAATTAAACGTGGTAAATTATCTACTTATATTTGGCACTTGTTATTTAGTATTAAACAAGCGATCTTGCTTATGATAATGTCTATCGCAAGTATAGTACACGGGTTCTTTCCCTTCTTATTTGATTTTTGGTTAATGAGAACATTCCTTAAAATGCTAGAGTCTCTTAAAAAGAATTTTCCTAATTACTTCAATCAATTACTACATGATAAAGAAACAGAAGTTAGCACTGAATTAAATAACACCCGGATTTGATACTTTCATCAATGAAGGTATGGATAGCAATTTTGCTGTATTAGATTATATGGGTAAACGAAATCGTTTACCTTGGATCTTTACTCCATAAACGCTGTACAATATCTTGAAATAGATATATAATATACACTCACACACATAAAGAGGCAATTAAATGACAAACGATTTCACAAAAACAGTTCAAGACACCATTAAACAAGCAACCCCGGAAGTTAAGTTTAATAAAAACGGATATGAGATCCGCGCAGACGTTCTGGGTATGGCTAAATCTATGGTAACCGAAGACTTTCAAGCTAAATTTGCAGGCTGGCAACTAACCGCTGCGAAGAATCACGAAGGACAATTGGTTACTTCAGTTAGTATGCCAGAATTTCCAGGACTTGACAAAGTGCTTGAAACAGCAGAGAAGATGTATGAATTTGTCAACGGACAAAAGTTCCCATCATTCACTCCATCTTCGACTAAAAAGTCAAAGTAAACAGTTTTAACTGACATTGAAAGCCCCTTAATTGGGGCTTTCCTACGGTTGACATTAAATCCAAAGTCTGTTATAATAACATCTTACACACAGAGAGCCTCTACTATGAAAAATCTATTACTGGTATCATCACTCGCACTAGCACTATCAGGCTGCGGAGGTGGCGGTGCGTCAGTCCCCGTCGTACCTGTTGTTCCAGTAGTGGTTGCGCCAGTTGCTTTATTCGCAACTACACCTCAACTTCTTCCAGACCTGAGGGCGAAATATGACGCACTTTGCGGAAATATTGTCCAAGTACAAAATGCTCTTTCAGTAAACTTAACTGGTCACACAGACGGGAAGAAAGATTTAGTATTCAATCTTTGGTGTGGACAAGTAACACGTGGCTTAATGGTCACTACCCCGACACTGAATGGAATGGTCGCGTTCGTCCAGCAAGTAGATGGAAGTTTCATTGATAGCACTAAAGAAATATTCGGCGTTGAAATGGTTGACTTGGGTGGGGTTGGTAATGATGCCGTAGTGTACGATTTCAATAAAGATGGATATGAGGATATAGTTTGGGCAACTTCAAGTGAGGATGGCAGGTCTCTACCCATTGGATTTACTGGTAATAATGTTCAAAAAGTATTCATGACATCTGCGGGCGATGGAAAATATTCTACTCAAAAACTTGGTGGACTCGCATATAACTATAAAGTTCATTTAATTGATAATGAACTTGGTGGAAAAGATTTAGCCAGCACATTTATCGGTTACGGCGGTCAGGCTGAAGTGTGGCGATATACAAACGGTTGGAGTAAGTTATCAGGATATGACTGGATTTCTAATTCTTTAAACGTTTTCTTTAAGAAAACATCAGCAATCGAAAATTCACGCATTGCTATATCTACTGCTTGGGCAGGAGTTGGTATTGAATTACATACTCGTTCAAGTAATAATTCAGCCTGGCTAACTAGCTCATCTTGGTCATTCCCCGTTGTTCAAGATATTTCAATGATTGGTTGGAACACAGAATTGGGAGCTTCTAAACTTATTACCGTAAGTGGGAAGGATTATGTTAATCCGAATTTTGAACTCGGATGTGAGCTTAAAAGAACACCAACTGAAAACTCAATTTCACTAATGATGCTGTTGGGGAATGAAGTTATTGGCGGCTATAAAGGCGGTGTGTTGACTGAAGGAGGAAGTAGTATGATTTCGGCTTCAAAGCTAATGGCATTTTCAGTAACAAACAACTTACTAACAAATATCCCAATCTCAATCACTAATGAAGTAACCAACTTGAATGTGTTGAAGATGGCGTGCGAAGATTTGAATGGTGACGGATATGATGACATTTTGATCACGTCACTTGGAAAAGGCGCTCTGCCTATTGTGTATCTTAATGATGGACTGGGTAATTTTAACTTAGTTGATACTTCAAAGCTGCCTGCGCCATCAACTGATTATTTTGATACGTCAATGAGTTATGTCGATATAACTGGTGATGGAATTCGTGATTTGCTTTACTGGCCTGTTAATAGACTCACTGGAAATCCAAGTAAAGTTCAGTATCAACTATTCAAAGGATTGCGTACTGCTCTCGCAACTGATAAAAAGTAATATCTTTTAGTAAGATGGCCCTGAAAGGGGCTTTCCTACGGTTGACATTAAATCATTTTGGGTGTATAATAGACTCATATACAGACAACGGAGTTGAAAATGGCAAAATATGTTAAACCTGTGATTTCGTATTCCGCAGACACTGTTTGGGCTGCTGCTTGTGCTGCTCAA
>Ga0136655_1000802_pt1 | contig 14330 bp, 11 predicted proteins | sample CPBDNA_2_FD_94863 | JGI IMG/M metagenome (GOLD analysis project Ga0136655, IMG submission 94863) | Freshwater to marine salinity gradient microbial communities from Chesapeake Bay, USA - CPBay_Spr_15_0.8_DNA (version 2) | ecosystem: Environmental > Aquatic > Marine > Coastal | place: USA...
ATTCGCGACTGCGTCGGATATGTGCTCCGGGGCGGGTACGGGAGGTGTTCCTTCTCGTGTCGAGCAAGAGAAATCGTAAATACACGCTGGATAGACACGCAGCGGTGGGTATCGTCCTCCAATGTGGTCAATCGCACGATTATTCATATGTAATAAAAAAGATAATTCAAATTTTTATTGAACAGTACTTCTATCCATAGCAAGCTGGTAATTTCGATTAGCGTTCTTCATACAACGTTTATAAGTAAAGGTTGATAAAGCTATGAACATAGCACCACCTAATCCCATAACAAAAATTGCATATTTCTTTGATAAATCAGTGTCTGTGTTCTTACTCCATTTCCATTGGAATTGAAAAACTGCAGCCCATGCAACGCACCATATAAAAAACCCAATAATATAAGCAATTACATATTTAACACACGTCTCCTCATGTTTATTAAAATCTACTTCAGCTTTGTCTGCATCACTTGTGTATTTGGGTTCAGTTTGTAGATAGTCAAAATTACCTTTATCTGCAAATGAACGTTTCGCTGGATCATACGAGTTTGACATGACTATATAATAGAGTTTAAAAAATAACATCAAATATATTTAAAATTATTTACTCAGCTCGTTCTTCTATTCTATAAATTTTTGGTGCGATAACAAGATAACAGAATGCTACAGCTGCTCCCGTTAAACCACACGCAATAGCTTGGTTGGTTGGAGAGAATATAGATAAAACTACGGCAACTATAATAACGATAAACGCTATCATTGTTGCAGCAAACATTGCATTAAATGTCGAATGGCATACTTCTTTTTTTTGTTCGGGTTCCATCATGATTGATGAATGCTATATTATGATGGAGATTTTTTTTGAATAACATATCCGGTGTAAAGTGCCAATGTTATGCCAACACTAATATAAACCCAATGAACGTCCTTACCACCAAAGAAGTATTTCTCCCAATCACTCCCACCTTTCTTACCATAATTGACCCAAAGTGCAAACAATGCGATCATAATAATAACTGCTGCGATTAAAATTGCGAAAATAATTTTCGCGGGTTTTGACCAAGGCTTCGATTTCCGCGTATAAGCGGAAATATCAGTGGTTGATGTTGTTTTATTTTGTCGAACTTGTTGTTCATCAACTCTATCAGCTACCTTGTTAAGATAACCATATGCATCATGTCCAGGTCCTAAAATATCGCCTACAGCTCCAACATTTTCTTTATCTCTTAACAAAATTGCATATTCTGACATGGCTATATAGTCTGACTTAAAAAATAAATCGAAATTAATACTTACTGTCATTCACCCGGCGCTGGTTGTGGTTGTGGTGCGGTATTGGGTTTATACTTTTCATCAAAATAATATTTATCTGCTATCTTTGATGCAACATACCATGCAATAATAAGAACCCACACTGGTGCAATTGGAATGATGAAAGAGAGAAGGAAGAAGATGATCAAGACAATCATCATAGAACTAAGAAGCTGCGATGTAGATTTTGGTCCTACCATGATTGCACTATATAATACAATAGAATAAAAATATTTTAATAAAATATTCGAATAAAAATATTCGAATTTTCTAGCAAAAAATAATAAATTACCACTCATTCTACAGATCGTTAAGCACATCTTCGAGATCGCGCGTGTTATTCTGCACGAACTGCTCATTTAATACAACGTCATTATAAAGTGTCCCGCATCGCGGCGCTTGTCCGAGCATTAATGCCGACGACATGTCGTAGATAGGATCCTCAACGCCATAAGGCACAGATGACTCAATAGTATCCTTATGATACGAGTTTGACAAATGCAACATAATCGACGATCTCTCACGTTCGACCATACCGGTTCGAAGAATCGAAGTCGGCCGACCAATGCGTGTCATCTCATCAGCATAAACCGTGAAGTGTGCATGTGCTTGCCCACTAACAATGGTAACCTCTTGAATGCCTTTCAATTCTGACATGATCAACTCACGCGCGGCCGCGATACCGTAAATCGCCGCAACCTCGGTAATTGAATCGCTCTTAATATTCATTACATCGACATCGCCGTTAAGCAACAACTCGGGTAAATTGGTCCCGTTAGTCTCGATAGCAGGCACCTTCTTCTGTTTCATAACACCGTTCTCATCAGCGAACGTAAGCATGCGTTTAACAACACGACAACTCTTAATATTTGACACGCCACGAATGACAGTGTCGCGTAGATTGTTAATAAGAGCCTCAATACGAATCTCAACACGATTACTTCCCGTGCTAACTTCATCGCCCCCACCAATCTTCTCAATAACAATTTCAGCCGCACCTTCAGCCGCACCTTCGGCTGCACCTTCAGAAGCACCTTCAACTACGTCTTCGGCTGCACCGCTGCATTCAATGATAACTTTTTTCACCGACTTATTCTTCTTAATAGCATCGGCTCGCAGATATAAACGCAAAATGATGTGCTCACGATCATCATTCTCAGGAGTATGGACACAGAATATGTTGCCATTGAACGCCGCGGTTATACCCATCACGATATCAATAATGCTCACATTCTTGAACAATAATGCCTTCTTGTCCATAGTGAATCGAATACAGTAATTAACCAAATCACTCGGCACTTCAGTCGCAGCATTGTTCTTCAAAAACTTCGCGACAAGAGCATTTTCAGACACATAATCTGGATATACAGCTTCTCCAATTCGTTCAGAGAAGACTTGGATATCAGATGAAATGAATTGTCCAATAGTGATCATCTCAATCTTATTGGCAATCTTTTGAATCTCGGCCGGTGAATCCCATTTTGATGAATCAATCATAAGAAGACAGTTTGGATTCATCATTGATTCCACGGGTCGGACACCAAAGATCTCAGCAACACGAATCAACTTACCAGTTTTCGTCGAAGCACCACCGGCGCGATGATGTGAATCAATAACATATTGCGTAAGAGACTCACAAATTGACTTCGCGGCAATAATTCCGGCAGCAAGCCCGTAATTAACAAACGAATGAGCAAAATCAACAATCACATTATCAAGAATAATTTCAAGTATTCGATTCGTGATACCGCGCTTAATTAAAGTCGCAATATTTAGATAAGATCGAAGATAAATGCGTGTAAGCTCCATTGCACTCTCCCAATAAGGTGGTGGTGCATGTTTCATCTCGATATTGAATGCGTGATAAGGTAATTCTTCAAGCGCTTCTTCGATAGCATTTAGAGCATCCTCAATATTAAGAGGTTTGCGATCATTATCACTACCATTTAAGGCATTATTAATGATACGAACGCAATTAATAGGCGATTTAATATGCGTTCCGAAGACGCGATTATTCATGCCGCTTGACATCTCAATATGTGTCATGATTTGCCTATATCGCACTCTATCCGCAGACAGTTGCTCAAATTCAGCATCTAGCAACTTCTGCCATTTTGCATTCTTAACATGGAACTTAGCAAAATCGGCATCGCTCAAGCCAACCAATTGAACAGCGACTTTCTCCAGACGTCGTGGGTCGAACCCAACTTCACCATAAATGAATTGAACAATCGCCTTATTCTTCGCGATTGACCGAACGTTATTCACCAAGGCGCTCTCAAGATTCTTAACAGATGTGCGATCTTGTTCGCCAGCAATCGATGTTGATAGTGCTTTCTTAATTAGCGAAAATCGCGCATCTCCAGCACTAAAATAAGTCGCGACAAGCGAAAGCCCCGAAATATAAGAGTCGCGCACATAACCATTGGCTTCCGGCGAAAGATCGCCAGTCGCAAAATAAACAAGTGTTCGATCAATACCAAATATGCGAGGTGGGCGGTTTCCACCTAATGTCTGCTGACCAACAGCTGAAGATATCTGCACAATGTTAATCTCCTTTCCCTTCGAACCTGTAAAAGCCAGTTGAAACATAGAATTCGACTCATGGTCAATGCCGTTAATAGCCGAATTGTAAAATCGATCACCCGGCTCCAACGCACTTATCTGCAGATCTTCATAATAATCGTGGAATGATGTGTATGCGATGGGTTTGACCAACTGACGGGCGTCCAACATCTTATTGATAACAACAGCTTTTTCAATAATGTCGGATGTGTGTTGCTCAATTTCAGCTTTTGCCGTCGCATTCACAATTACATCATCAAGCCCGAGCGTAAAACCGCGAACAAGTGCATAGTTCGAAAGCACTCTTTGCATTGTATAAACAAATTCGATAGCAGCCTTTGACCCAAACTTATTCTTAATGACATGGATAATTGACCCACCAGTATCTTGCCCAACAGATGATTTATCCATAATACCACCCATATAGACACCATTTACGATCTCAACTTTGATGTCTCGTGGATCGTATTTGATAATACCCAAGGATGCCATACTCTTATTATAGTACTTCGGTTTAGCTGTGAAGTTAATTTCTGGAAGCACCTTTGAAATAATATCATAGTTTGAGTAAGTTGCCTTATCCCAAGAGTAGCCGCTCATAAAGTCGGCTGGCACTCCATTAAACAGCTGCATAGCCTCTGCACGGGAGAACGTCTGCTTACCCATTGTAAAGAGCGCTGCTGTAATAAGCGAATCTTGAAACAACCCCATTTGCGGCTGACTGTACTGGTAAGAAATCATATTAGCTCCAATCGACAGTACTGTCGATGACTCAATTTGTGCAGCTACAGAAGTTGGAAAGTACATATTCATCTCATCTCCATCAAAATCAGCGTTATATCTTTTACAGTTGCTTTCATTAAAAGATATCGTGTTTGAATGCATCTTAACAATAACCTTATGCATTGAGATATTCGATGGATTAAGAGAAGGATTTCGATTAAAGGCGACCGGATCTCCATCGATAACGTCGCGCTCAAGAATATCTCCCACTTCAATTGTAACATCAGATCGAATGCGGTCAATGTCAAACCATGCATGCGCGGATCGCTTCCAGATGCGTGTGCATCCCGGATATCCAGACCGCCCGTTTTTGAAATAAATATACAGTTCATCAAAGTTCCATGGTTGGATAGTAATAGGGATTTGTATAATCTTTGCCATAAACAACGGAATACCGAGCTCATCAATCTTAAGCGGAGGATCACATGTAATAACGCCACGAGCGCCTTTATGTACTCGCCGCCCTGTGATGTTCCATCGTGGGCGTCCGGGTTTTCGTGGATAACGTGCAATAAGCGATTCTGGTGGAGTTGATTGCTTTAGAATAGTAATCTTCTGAGTCTTTGATGATGCAGAAGTTGCACCATAAATCATTGCATAAATAAGCAACTCAACAAGATCGGCTCGCGTTTGATAACCCTCATCTCCAACATTTCCGACAACATCATTAGCTTGGACAATATTCTTAAGTAGCACTGTAGCGTCATTAATACCGTTCTTAGAAGCAAGCCGCCGATTAGCTGGGCGAATAACGTTTGATGGCACATGAAAGATAGAAGTAATGTATTTACTTGGATGTGCGTCAAGTGGGTGCCCTAATGCAGCGAGTGTGTCAGGCGACACACGTGAAAAGATTACTTTCATTTCAGCTGGTGTTAATCGACGCTTCTCACCGGCTTCGTTAGTAATAGTTACCATAAGTGGTTCGCTTTGATCCCGCGAAACAGTCGGGTGAGGAGTTGAGCAATTTGGGCAGTTTCCTGGTTTAGTTTTACGATTAATCATATCAGCTGCTACTGAAACCGATGGTGCGTAATATGCTACACCTGGCGCACGCGGGATAATGCACGACCCGCACTCAAAGCAAATTATTCTAAGAAACTTAAGTGTAGCTTTAAGCGCGAACGGGGATTGAGCAGGCGCCTTTAAAACAATATGGCCACCGTGTCCATGACATAGATCTTTTTTGTTGCCACATGTTGAGCACAGAAGGGAAATATCGACTGTACCCATGTGAAGATTATAGATTCCATCCTCATGTGGAGTTCCGGAGCTATTAAAGAGATCAGGGTTCTTAATCTCTATAAAAGAATCTCTTAATGCTTCATCATCACCCGCGAATGAAATTGATAGGGAATCTATCAATGCTTCTGGCAGTCTCATATTGTATAGTATAGCTGTAATAATTTAATAAGAATTCAATTTATTGGGTTTATCGATGAACATCGCACACACCCTATGCAATTATTTATTTTAAAGAAATATCATATCATATAGTATCTAATATTTAGGAAGCATAATATGAGCTATCAAGGTCGAGGACGCGGAAGACACGGCGGTAATGGCGGACGCGGCCGCCGCACTCCGAATCTTAGCGACCACGTGATGGCATCACTATCAGCAGCATCATCATACAAACTGTCAATCTACATCAAACGAGAAGCGTCCGAAATTCCCACTATTGAGTGGGATGAACCTGAGAACAAGAAGGGTTGGCTTACTCAAACTATTGAGTTTCCCAATTACGTCAATCGAACACGCCCGAACACAATTCCGATCTACTACCTTGAAGTTGATGGTATCCCAGTTTGTGCAAAAGCACAAGCTTACAGCGAAGATGAGATCAAATGCACTCACAATGCGCGAATGGGGTATTGCGAACTTATCCTTCCCCCAAACCGAACCTCTTCCAATGTCCTTCAAATTGAAATTGCACGTAAGTACCCAGATCTTACCCCAAAGCAAGTTGCAACTGTAACAAGAATTACCGGTCATAAAGAGCGTCTTGAGGATACTTCGGAAAAGCTCCAACGTAAGCTTGAACGACTCAATGCACAAATCTCCGACATGGAAACACAGATCAACAAGATCACCAATGGAACATGTGAAGAAGCATGTGAGGAGTCATGTGCTGACCTCATGCTTGAAGAAGAGTCGCATTCTACCCCTTGCGCTGAAGATCCTTGTTCAGAAAATTAATCGAATATGATTCGATAAAAAATTAATAAAACTATGAATTATTGATATTCATAAAAAATACAAATACACAAACAGTTCTCTTTTTTATATATTCGATTAGTCTGCTCTAATTGCATACTGTTTGACATCGGCCATCATTGAATTAATGTCTTCAAAAGACATGGCTTCCATCTCGACCTGATCACCTTCAGCATGCACTCTCTTCTCACGTTTGAACTCGTTTTTACATGTACATTCAACACACGTTTCTTGACAATCACATTTGTACCATTTATCCTTGTACTCAAGTTCGCAGTCCTCAACATTCGATGGCCATTCGTAAATTTCGTTAATAGTCTGTGTAATCCCATGCTCTTCGCGGAAAGCTGACATAGCCGAATGATCGCGAATATTAAGAGTTGGCTCTTCAACATGATCTATCCACCCAAGTGGGTCAACAAATGCCTCAACTACCGGCTCTGATTTTTTAACGGAAAACATCTTCAATGGCACCCGCACATATGGCTCAATCGCTGGCGCGAACGATGAAACGCGCTCAAGATTAATAACAACTAGCGTATAAATTAGAGCAATAAGCAAGAAAATGATCAACCCTTGCTCAAACATATTGTAATGGATTATATAATATGATCGAAAAAACGATTTATAAAATATTACATCATTTACTACAAAACGTTTTCAATAACCGCTGAAGAAGCAGTTTAAAGAGTAGAAGCTCCAGTAGGATCCTGAGCAGCCTGGGTAGGATTCTGAGGAGCGGGATCAGCCTGGGTAGGATTCTGAGGAGCGGGAGCAGCCTGAATATTCTGAGGATTCTGAGGAGGATACATCGGTCCTTTATTTGCTTTAACAAATGCTCTTAGTTCTTCTTCATTTCCGAATCTTCCAGATGCGCGCATATCTGTCATTTTATCCATAATTTCAAGATCTATTTCAGATCTTGGAGTTCCATCTGTGTTAATAACAACACCACCATCATTTCTCTCATCAGCCTTATCGCAAAGCCTCATCATATGCATTGGGAATCTAAAAGGTGGAAGCATACACATAATCATCAATATCTGATCCTTAAACAGCATGATAGCCCCGATCACAAGACAGACGATAATAAATACCCAAAGCATCCAAGCCTGTGCAAATGAGTCAATAATACCCGATATTGCATTGCCGATGGAATCAATCATACCAGCAACATCGTTTTCTATAACTTGATCAACAGTTTGATCAACATCGCCAGACATTGATTGAATAAGCGTAGTTTGTTGCACGGCCTCTTGCGCTGCATTTCTAACAAGCTCACCCTCAGACAACATTTTATTATCCTGAATGGCTGCATGTGATGACCCTTCGACGACAATCCTCTGCGTCATATTAATCGAATCAACCGTACTTTGAATAACCTTAGTAAGCACATTGTTATTAAGCGATGTTTCAATTGCGGTTCGCACATTTTGATCAGTTTGTGTGCCTGTTAAACCACTAACTGCGCCAAGAAGTGCTTGCGTTGTTTGTGTTGATTCTTGTTGAACTTGTGCTGTAACTGCATTTCGTATTTCATTCAATTGTTCTTGCGATTGTTCGCAATTAGCCGATATGTTAAAAGATTGTTTCATTGTATTTCCTGTAACGGCAATATATGAAGAATCTCGGATAATAATAGCTTGACTTGCCTTTGTACTTGATGTACATTTTTGTACAGACTCAGCCACAACATTGGTGATAATATTAGTAATAACATCTGTTTCGGTTGTCTGACGAGTTCCACCACCGCCTAATCCTAATGCTCCAAGAAGTCCCATGATAAGAATATATTATGTACTATATAAAACGATAACAAATTAAAATTTATAGATTAAAAATCACATCCATATTATATACAATCAATGTCGGGAGAACCAGGTGAAAACCCACAAACGTCATTTGCAGAAAATGTTCCAGTGATTGGTGAAGTTGTAAAGAAAGGTAATATGTACTTTAAATATCATGGGATTGTAGAAATATCGTTTGGTGTGCTGATCCTTTCCATTATGACTCTTTCATATTTGCTTTATCGCGCAGCTTTATACGACATGCTTAATGTTTATTACCTTAACGCGCTCCAAGACCAAATCGAAATTAACAATTATGATACTGATCGTCGCCGTATTATAAAAATTATGGAAGAAGAACGCCTTCTTAAGCAACTAAAGGTGAATAAAATCAATCAAGTTCTAATTAGCGCATCTGAAGGATTCTTTATTGGTGCTATGGCGGGGTTCATGACAGGCAACAAATACTCAATGGCTAAGTCAGCTATTATATGGTTTCTTGTTCAAGGCATCTTTACGGGAATGAAAACGAACATGAACCACGAGTATCTTATACGAACTGGCCGTGAAGAAAAAACAATCAATGACGTTTTTGAGACCTTTAAGAATAAGATCAATCGTAAGAAAGTGTTGGCATAGATTCAAGACAATAAAGCTGAAACCGATCATACCATGGCCACAATACACCACATGACGGAAGCACCATTGGCATACCATAAACTGCCATAACATGATCGCCTTCTTTTCCATGCACTGAAATAACAAGAATCTGTCCAGTAGTTATCGCTTTATAGATAGCATGATGGTTCGAATCAATCGATGGTATTGAGATATGCGATGTGTATGTTAGAATTACACGATCTTTTTTACATCGGAGATGGTTGTCCATATGAGATGTGTCAGTAAAATTGTACAATGACGAAGTTAATGTACGCCATCGACTTAACCCATCAACACTTGTACCCACGGGCCATGGTGCGCGCATAACAAAACACACACGCATAAAGTACTCACTAACTTCATCATATGTCATAGGTAGAGGCCACGAATTCCCAAGTTCAACTCTCCGAAGTACATCACCATTTCGATACCACGTACCATTGTGTTTGATGAAGATGTCATCCGGACACTCAATTCGGCAACATTCTTTGTTGAAGATGAATCCGTAAAGAGACTTTTTTGGGACACATTTGAAAATACTATTAGTTTCGTAGCTAATAGTCTCGTTCATACTATTGAACACAATATTATAAACCTCCGCGTGTTGATGAAATCGATCCACTTTACATTTTATCAGAAACGGCGGTTGATCGATGTTTGATGAGGTAGACCTTACCCTCACACGCGCATTCATGAATATATCAATGCAGTCTATTTTTATAAGCGATTATATTCAAATTTTATACAAATTCTTATATAGATATGGACCGTAATGAACGAAGAGCTCTAAAAGCAGCTGAAGCCGCTTCAGCTGCCAAAAAAACTGCAGAACGCGAAGAAGATAAACAGAATATGGATCTCAATGTAAGTGATGTGAATGAGGCAAGCGACTACTCTAATGAGCTTATTAAGCTTATTGAGGAGATTGTCTGCAATTGCAAACATAAATTAGATAGTTCTCTCACACATGAACAGAAATGTAATACCATTAAACATTGTATTCTAAATGGAGAAGAGTTTTACATTGATGTAAGTACTTATAGCCAAAATAGGCAACTCATCGATATAACACGTAAAAGATATAACTCAAAGTTTAAACTTAGTGGAAAGATTTGTCCTGGTGATATTCATGAAATCGCAGATGCTTACGAAGTTGATCTAAGTGGATCCGACGCAGTCGATGTCTCATCTCTACATGGGGTCAGGCGCCTAATCGCCAACAATACAAACATTACCAAGTTGCCAGATGGTATGAACCTAACCCGTTTAGAAGTGGCTAACTCGCGCATTACCGAATTACCAAAAAACACACCTAAGCTTCAAAAACTCAACATTAGTAAGACTAAAATCACGACTCTCCCCGAAAACGCACCCGAGCTTATTGAGGTGAATGCTAAGTTTAGCAATCTAATGATTATTCCATTTAACGCTCGATATATAACTTCAATGAATCTAACCGGTACTAAAATACAGAACACTGATTCTCTTATTCATGCAAAGTCTCTATATCTTAATGATGTCCAACTTCCACAAAGTGAAATTGATAAGCTTTCCAATGTGCATACTCTTCATTTATCTCATGTGAAAACTCTTACTGACCTTACACATTTGAAGAAAGTTAAGGATTTGAGTATCTCTCATACAAATATATCTGACCCTATCCCGGTTCTCGCCGTTGAAAAATTCAACATATCATATACAAAGATAACCACTCTTCCAACTCTCCAATATCTGACACATCTAACAGCACATTACACACCACTCAAAGATATTACATTCCTCGAACGTTCGCCTAATCTACAGTATCTTGATATCTCCTTCACAACTATCACAGACCTTACACCTCTCAGAAATCTCACTAAACTCTCTCATGTTATCGCCCTCTATACACAAATCGCCGACATCTCACCTATCGCACACGTGGCAACTATCGAATGGAACGGCGTACGATAATCGAAGTATATCGTATTAAATTGAAATAGTATTAAGATAATATCTTATGATCAATATACAATGATACGCAAAGAAGATCTCAATGTCATCTTGCACTCTGAATTGCGAAAGCAAATGATCGAGCACCAAATTGGCTCGATTAATACATTCTATGAGCAAGGGCTTGAACAGATCATGAAACACACTTTTAACATTAAGGTTAATCGCCAGAATATGCGCCAGATCACCGATCTTGACAAATCTATTACGCAATTTGAAGTTGAGGTTAAAATTACTAATGCTCGACTTACTCCCCCTGAATGGACAGAACGTAAAAGTGGCAATCCCGTCCCGCTATTTCCAAATAGCGCGCATAAATATGACCGCACTTACTCAAGCGCGCTTCGTATTGACGCCGACATTGTTGCGACAGCGTATCTTAAAGACGGGGGTACAATGGAACGAATAGATGAGATTAAGGACTTCAAGATCACCTCTTTACCAGTTATGGTCGGATCTAATTTATGTCATACGAACAAGAAATCAGCAATGGCATTGTCTCAAATGAAAGAAGATCCTACTGATGTTGGTGGTTATTATATTATCAACGGTAAAGATTGGGTAATCAATACATTAGAGAATATTGCATTCAATTCATTCCGTGCCTTTCATAATCAACACGGAAAAGAGGCCGCGCGTGGTGAGCTAATTAGCAAACCTGGCGACGCATTCGAAAACTCTTTTGAGATTATCATATTTCTGCTTAATACAGGTGAAATTACAGTTCAGGTCGCCATTAGTTCCATGAATGGTATAAACGGCAAACCACTTGCTATCCCATTTTATATCATGTTCCGAGCACTTGGTGTATCATCTGATAAAGAGATGATGCAGCATATTCTACTATCATTTGAAGATCCAATTTCACAAGTTATGGCGTCTAAGCTTGAAAAGGCTATGCATGTAACCTATGCTATTAACACTCGACCATACACTCAAGCTGATTGTATTCAATACATTGCACGTAATCTCGATGATTTCAAAGATAACTTCACCAAAACAGGAGGAGTTGCTGGTAAGACTGATGAAGAGCGAAAAAACAAACAACTGTATATGAACAATCGTGTGAATTATGTGCTTGATCATCAGTTTCTTCCACATATTGGAATGGCAACAGCCGATCGGTCAACAAAGATCCGTTATTTTGGTATGCTTATTCGCAAGCTACTACTTGTTGAAATGGATAAGGTAGATTCAACTGATCGCGATAGTTTTTCAACAAAGCGTGTCCATTCAGCCGGTATCTCTATGTCAAAGTCCTTCAAGACTCAGTTTAATCTGTCAATCGTTGGCCCTATCAAGAAGATTATTTCAGATGAGCTACAGAATACGGAATTTATAAACATTTACTTTGGTCAAACTATTCAATCTAAGATTAATGGACGCGAGTTCGAAGCTAATCTGTCAAAATCAATCTCAGCCGCTGATGTTACTATTAGAGTTAAACGCAAAGAGGTCAGCAATCACTTAAGTGCGCAGCAATTGCATCGAAAGAACGAATTAACAGTTCTAAGCACTCTTCGAAATGTTAGCACAGCGACAACATCTTCATCAAAAAGCTCTTCACGTGCTGATGAAATGCGCCGTGTTCAACCAAGTGGATGTGGATATATTTGCCCTATTCAATCTGCCGACACAGGCGAAGCTGTTGGGATGCAAAAGCAAATGTGTGTTAGTGCATCCATCACACCAAGTAATGTTATGAGCGCGCTTCTTGAAGACGCCGTGATTGCCCACCCTGATATTGTACCGCTTGCATCTATTGCACCTTACCAAATTATTGAAGACTCACTTACAACAGTTTCTGTCAATGGTAAATGGATTGGCCTTACACACGACCCGGCGAAAATCTATCGCGATTTCAGAAATAAGCGTAGGAAAGGTCAGATTAATCGTAAGGCGACTCTTTCATGGAATTATAAACTGAGCGAACTTAATCTATGGTGTGATGCTGGCCGTATTGTTCGCCCAATGTTGTGTGTTTATAACAGCGATGACAACTACGAGCCCGGTCCCGAAGCGCGCGCCCATGCCATTAAACTCAAACTGAAACTCCACAGTGTAGCGTCTCGATCCCATACATGGGGTCAGTATTGTGCTATTACTCCTCAGATGATTGATGCTCTTTACAATGAAATGATTACATGCGAAGATTTGATTAGAATGGAAATTATGGAGTACATTGCTTCTGAAGAAAGTGAGATCTGCATTTACGCGCAATCATACGATCATCTTCATAGTGAGCGATCGAACTCTTTGCGACCCTTTACGCATTGCGAAATCGAACCCGCGATACTCGGGCTTGCAGCACTTACTTCGCCATTCTTAGAACATAACCAAATTGCCCGCGTCTGTTATCAAACTAATCAGGTAAAACAGACATGTGGATGGTTTGCTATGAACTGGAAATATAAGAACACAAAAGAGCGCTTTCTTCAATACACAACCCAAAAGCCGCTAACGCATACGTTCAGCAATCACTTCCTTAAGGCAAATGGTGCTAACGCTATTGTCGCTGTTATGATTTATGAAGGCTTTAACCAAGAAGACTCTCTTATTCTGAACAAAACATCCGTCGAGAATGGCTTCTTTAACGGCACTTATTTCGGCCACGAAGACGTCGAACTTGACAAAGGATATCAATATGGCATTCCGAATGTGAGCGACACTATGGATATCAAATTCCATGCCAACTACGACAAACTCGATGCAACCGGCATGATTCCCATTGGCACAGTCGTTGAAAAGAATGACGTTATGGTGGGCATACGTGTTGAGTTGTCAGGTGAAGAGTCTTACAAATATGCAGATCGTTCTCTAATTTACACTCATCACGAACCTGCAATTATTCATGACATTATCAAAGGTTATAACCAAGAAGATGTGCGAATATGCAAAGTTATCTATCGTTCAATTCGAAGCGTAATTATGGGCGACAAGTTCTCTGCGCGTTCAGGTCAAAAAGGTGTATGTGGTTTGCTACTTGAGGCATGTGATATGCCAATGACAGAA
>Ga0136655_1000806_pt1 | contig 14283 bp, 11 predicted proteins | sample CPBDNA_2_FD_94863 | JGI IMG/M metagenome (GOLD analysis project Ga0136655, IMG submission 94863) | Freshwater to marine salinity gradient microbial communities from Chesapeake Bay, USA - CPBay_Spr_15_0.8_DNA (version 2) | ecosystem: Environmental > Aquatic > Marine > Coastal | place: USA...
CTCATCAGAGCCAGAGAGCTGACCCATCAACGCGAGCGCTTGCCGCAGTCTAGGATCAAGTCTGTGATCTTTCATTGGGTCGTATTTCATACGGATAACCTCTTATTGATTGACTCAAAAAGCAGCAATAACTGCTTTTGAAAACTACCGAGCTGTTAATCTCGGGTGGCTTATACTGCCCCTACATACCCCTTTACCCACGATCTCAGGTGACTTTCACTACGCATGAATACCACTTTACCCGTGATCTCGGGTGGCTTTTAGCGCCCCTACATACCCCTTTACCCATCACCTCGCGTGGCTTTTACCACTCATATGCCATGCCTAGCGTGCACTTGAGCGGGTGCAAGCTCTACAAAAATATCGCTACCGTTTGGCGCATGGCCATAACGGGCTCTCTTTGATCATTCCACAAGGTCATCGCTTGTGCCGAATAACCCTGGCCCGCAGATTCCGCCACCGAGCGAAGCAACCAATACCCACTCTCAGACTGAGGATTATCTGTTAGCACATCAATCGACCAGGTCATAGTGCTCACCGGTGCCGGTTGTGAAAACGGAATCATAATCGCGGGCGGCAAGGCATCGGCTAGGGCCAAAACAGGCGTCAATGAGTTAGGAAGGCTGTTGTCGGCGTGGGCCAGCCAGACCCACATATCTGGATCAACATTTGGTGTGCAGGGTGTTGCACCACGCGCCAAACGACCCTTGAAATGCTGTGTAAAGCCCGGTGTGCCACTGCGATTAAAGAAGTCGCGACTGGCGTCCCAGTTAGGCACATCAGATGTGGGAATGTCTAAAAAGTTCTGCTCTGAGGGGCGCTCTGCGCCAAAACAGAGCAATGCACGGGCCGCCACGCCCGCATCACAGACCATATCAACCCCATAAAACGCAGCCGATTTACCGCGCCTGAGTAGCGTTGGTGTGAGACGAAGCTCACCGATTGCAGGTCCAATAAAAGCGAACTGGGCTGAGCGGAGGGGCGGGAGATCCTCTGCTACACGAGAGGCCACCTCATAACACAGAGCGGCCGACAAACCGCCGTAGGCTGTTCGACCCTGCAACCAATCCTCGGGAAGGGTGACACTAAACTGGCCAGCAGATTCGGTAATCGAGGCCAGCAGTTCATTAAAAGACGTTCCAGACATGAAAGATACCGCAAGTTGAAAACATCACTTTAGCGTGAGCAGGCTACGATTGCATCCATTCTTTCCCAGTGCGTGCCTGTCTCAAAAATACCGGCCATATCGGTTGATGATTGCCGCCTTTTTTGGAGAACAAAGACGCGCTGCACCAAGAGCCTACGGTTCCAATCGCGACAACACAAAAGCGAGTTCAAATAAAGCACCGCCCATTGGCCATCGATAAAACTCTACCCTATCAAGATCGGATCAGAGCGCCGACTCCACGCGTTCGTCCAGAAAACTCTCATCCACTAGATAAAATCTTCCTGCAAACCCCAAACTTTAAGCGTGGTTTCATCAACCAAGGTGTCAAGCGTGCACGAGTCATTAAAGCTCATGCAGGGGCGCGAGCTATCACTCTGCCAACGCGGCCACTCGGGCAGATCGTCATGATTCGGATCCCCATGTGTAATAAATGCAATCCAGGCTTTATGAGTGATATCTGCCAATCGCGAGGGCGCCTGATTTATACCAAACTTTTTCGCACCACTCGAGCCTAGGGTCTGAAAGACAAAAGGAAGCTCGATAAAGTGATGCGCTTGCAACAAGCCCTCAAAACCGGGATTCTCCCAATCGAATCGATAAGCCCATACATTGGGATTATGGACCACCTGGGTCGAAAGCATCGTAAGAGTGGGAATATTGAACATGACGTCAGAAAGGAATGCGCCAACTCTCGTCAAGAGGGGCCCCGGAAGATTTAAATAGTGATTCAGGGTGTCCTCTTGATCTAGCCCAGCCGCCTCAACCAAGGGCGCACAGAGTTGTTGCGCAGAGTCCAAATCTAAAGTGTCAGCCAATTCATAAAAGAAAATCGGGGCTTCATGACACGTTACGCCCTGCAGTAATGCCACCTCTGCTGCCACTCCTTTAGAGAGTGCAATACTCGGCTGCTCAGGCAAAAATGCACAGCCATGCACGGGCAAGAATGACATCAGCGCACCCGTTAACGCACCAAAACGCTCCACATCCTGACTTTCACTGATCTCTTGCATCAGCTCTACCTGCGAGCCTAACAATTGCTCATCGCTGACCTCACTCAGGTCGGTCAGATCACGCACCCCTAACTTTTTTAGCAACTCGCGCGTCACTATTTGTGCAGACCCCTTTGGCATCGTATTGTTAGAGGCACCGCTTTGCGCAATCGCTCGTTGAAATAACCCAGTCGCACTTGGGGTAGCAAGGAGAGTCGAGACCGACATAGCGCCTGCGGATTCGCCCGCTATGGTGACTCGATTCGGATCGCCGCCAAATTGAGCAATATGATCATTAACCCACTTTAAGGCACAAACTTGATCCATAATCCCAATGCATCCGGAAGATTCGTAGCGCTCATCGAGACTACTGAGATCCAGAAAACCCTGAGCACCCAAACGATAGTTTATGGTAACGCACACCACACCACTGCGAGCAAACGCATCGCCCTGGTAGGTCTCATCGCTCCCCGTACCAGCGAAGAATGCCCCTCCATGAATCCATACCATGACCGGCAGGGATGCTTTTGGATCCGGTGTCCAAATATTTAAATTTAAACAGTCGGAACCTACCAGAGATAAATCGGGCGACAAACACTCGAACAGACCCGGCATAGGTGTTTGAATGCAGGTTGCACCGTAGGTATCTGCGTCGAGAACACCCAGCCAAGACCGTTTTGGAACCGGCGGCATAAAACGACGAGTCGCTGTAACTGGCTCGGCGTAAGGCACCCCTAAAAACTGGTGCACTCCGCCGACCAAGGAGCCTTCCAAGGTTCCCAGTGATATCGTAATTCGACTCATAACTTCACCGCCATTCAATTACCACTCACTACAATAGCAAACAAAGATCTTGGTAATAGCTCAGAAGCGATAATCCAAGCGCAACCCCACTGTTCTTGGATTCAGTGTCACCACATTATTTTCGGAGAAGGGGTCGGGATTTTGCCAGACTCGATCATTGTTAGAACCTAAGTTCTCGGCATACAAATACAAACCAAACTGATTATTTTCGTAGCCAACTTGGGCGTTGATATTGGTTATCGCATCCGTTCTTGCGAAGCGAGGATTGAGAATACCTAGACCGGGAATATTGCGTGGACCATTGGCGTAGTCGGAGGAGTACTGAGCATCTAAACGGGTGTTAACCGAGGCATTACCCCGAGCCCAGAGACGATACTCTAGAAAAGCAGATAGCTGGGTATCAGAACCGACCAAAGCCGCTCCTTCCGTTAAACCTGAGGCCAGGGCTGAACGCTCATCGATCGACACCACCTCGGAATTGGATCGGCTCAGACTGCCACCAATTTCTAGCGCGTCAGATAACAGATATCGAAGGTCCAATTCCAAGCCATAGGCTTCGATGTCTCCAGCATTTGTTGTGTATGGTGCCGCATCAGATTGTCGGCTCGCCGACACCTGTGCGTCTGACCAATCAATAAAATAAACCGCCGCATTCAGGGCGAGTTTGCTGTCCCATAGCAGGGCTTTATAGCCCACCTCATAGTTCCATAAGGTATCGGCATTAGCCAATGCAGGAATAAAACTCGGGTCATTCGGATCCACATTGCTATTCAAGATAAAATTTGGGTGAGCGCGTCTAAAACCCTCGGACGCGGAGGCGTAGATATTGGCATCGTCGTTGACTTGCCACAGCAGGCTCACCTTAAAAATCGTGTTTGATTTATCGCCTGTGGTAATAGAACCGTCGGGTACTGGGAACACACTTGCCACTCCACCACCCGAAAAAGCGAGCACAAGGATATCACTGGCATAGTTTCCTTGGTCGACATTGGCGTAATTATACTGGCTGTAGCGCGCGCCTGCCGTTAACGTAAGTTCTTCGGACAAGGCCCAAGAAATTTCACCATAAACCGCGCGCTCTTCATTGGTAACGCGCCGATTGACTGTGGCCAGAGTGACACTGTCGTTTCGATCTCTTGGCACGGCGCTTGAGTCCACACCGTACAAACCAAGGATAGTCTGATCGACAAACTGAGCACCAATCGCATCAGCATCTAAGTCATAAGAGTACAGCCCCACCAGCCACGACAAAGGCACATCGATAGATGAGACTAATCGCAACTCGTGGATGGTAGTATCAAAATCTAAAGTTTCGCCATAACCCAATGTCAATATGGGACCAAATAAAGCATCGAGATCGAGATCCCAGGCTGTAAGCTGAGAGGACAGACTCGTGGTGTGTGTCGCCATCGCCCAACCCAGATCATATTCAAGCTGCAAACTCGTAATATCCAGCTCAACATCAAGCGTCTCAGGGAAGAATGTGGCTCGCCGAGCCTCACCGAGATTCAAGTTTTGAGTAGAGCTCCCTAGAGCACCAAAAGCCTGCTCATCTGAGCTGTGAGCTAAAGTCATTGTTAGCGCATCTGATGGCGACCAAACGGCAGAGAATCGATATCCCTGCTCTTGCTTATCGTTTTGGTCTTTTATGATTGCAGCACCAAACGTGCCTTGGTTATCGATAAACCCATCTTCATTACGATCGTAAATTACACCCCGTAAAGCCAGCTCATCACTCACGGGCAGGTTGACCATAGCACTCAGACGTTGTCGAGTACCCCCTTTATCAATATCCCCATAGTCCAGACGAACGGCCGCATCAAAACCGTTAGGGTCAGCTTTTTTAGTCACGACGCGAACCGCCCCAGACAGCGAGCCAGACCCAAAGCTCGTACCCTGCGGACCTCGTAACACCTCAACTCGCTCAATGTCGAAGAGCCTCAAATTGGGTGTGACCACAGAAAATGAACTGATAGGAACGTCGTCAAAATAGACCGCCACTTGGCGCTGCTCACCGTTACTGCTTGATGTGCTGGATGTTTGTACCCCTCGAACGACGAACCGACCGAAACTACCCGCACCAGTAAATGTGACGCCAGGCGTTTGCCGAACTACGCCTTCGAAACTCTCGATACCCTGTCTTGCAAGTGTCTCGTCGTTGAATGCTGATATCGAAATCGGAGTGTCACGAGCCAAAGTCTCGCGTCGAGTGGCGGTGACAATGATTTCTTCAATCGCTCTCACTTTATCTTCGATCGTTTGCGCCTCTTCGGCATTCGCTACTGTGACCGATAAGCTTGCCAAAACAGCGCTTAACCAACGGGATAATACATTCTTATTCTTCATGTGATCTGCCACCTTCGATTCTGATTTACGAGTGACGCGTATTGCCCCACCCCCTTCAATCGAAAAAGTCAGCTCAGTGTCCCCGAGAAGGCGATCTAACGCACTCGTTAGCGTTAAAACACCTGTAACCGACCTCGTCCGCACATCCTGTGTATCATTAAAGGAGTACACCAGCGTGCGGTCAGTCTGAGCCGCCAGTTCAATCAGAGCTCGATCAGCGCTGCTAGCCTGAATTTGAATGTGGTAGTGTTTCTCAGTACCTTGTGCGGTCGAGCTAGCACAGGCCATCATCAACAATGCCGCAAAACAGGGCAGCCATCGAACTCTAGTAACTGACGATTGTGAAACAACAATCCTCCAGTGCATGGAAATGTTTATCAGCCTTTTTTGTTATTGTGATTTAAGGTAAGTCTGGTTACCCCGTCGTTCATGTTTAATATTAAAGTTGGCTTCCAGCGAATCCAAAAATCCCGCCACATCACCTGATTTAAAAAGGCCAGCCACTCGAACAGCTTTCAAATCCTCATCAACAATCACGAATTCAACCGAGGTGTAACGACTAATCTCTGCAACTGCGTCGCTGAGTGGTTCGCCTCTAAAAATCAAATTACCCTGCTGCCATGAGAGCTCTACTTCAATATCGCCTTGCGGCATTATCTCGATAGCTCTTTCCAAACCTTTCAGTCTGACTTTTTCACCCTGAGCCAACAATAAATCCTCGACACTATTCGCGGTGATTTGATCTGAAGAGACTGCCTTTTTGGCAACCAATCCAACACGGACGAGTCCCTCTGTGACCAACAACTCAACGTATTGGGAATCATCAATTCTGACATTGAACTCCGTACCGACGGCCTCAAGAATCGTTTCGCCTACCAAAACTTGAAAGGGTCTCAGCGGATCTTTCGCTACATTGATATGTATTTCACCTGCTGAGAGTCGCAGCACTCTTGCGCTCAGACCCATGGTGACCTCAACCTTCGTGTTGGTATTCAAGGTCAAGACTGACCCATCGCTGAGAACAACTCGCGACAAACCTCCGATCGCCGTTTCGTAACTCAGCGTTGGCGATACTCCTGTCTGAGCGGGCGCGTTAAACAACGGCAACAGAAATACGAGCAAGAGTGACGCGGTCACTGCGCCAACCAAGCCACTCAGTACCCAACGACGCTTAACTGCAGGAGCGTCAAGTTTTGTGCGCGGAAACAAATCCGCAAGAGATGATAGAACATCCGTTTTTCCCCACGCCTCCGCGTAATATAAGAAACAGGCGCGGTTAGCAGAAGAGGCTGCAAGCCATTCTCTCAAGTCGCGTTCCTCGCGTAAGCTTAAACCCCGCTCTAATTTCACGACCCACAGGCTTGCTTGAGCTTCAAGATCATTATCTCCTATAGGAATCACGTCCGCCGTCTTCATAAACTCATTTCTCTGTCTTTAATATTTGGTTCGATGCGCCAAAGTGCATTCTTTCAGCACACCGCAGCAAACCCAATGCAACGTGCTTTTCTACCGTGCTCTCGGCGATATTCAAGGCTTTTGCGATCTCTTTTTGCGAGTACCCGTAGACTTTTTTTAATACGAACGCCCTTCGGCACTGTAAAGGCAGATGGCGAACAGCCTCACAAAACTCGCGAAATTCCTCGCTCGACACGGCATCTCGATAGACCTCATCATCACGGTTAACAACAAAATCCTCGATGGTATCGAATGAATCGGACAGCCGATTTACTGAAGATTTAACGTGGTCGCGCGCGAGGTTTTGCGCCATCTGATACAAGTAAGACTTTGGATGTTGAATTCGCTCTGGATTCTTTACCAAGCATAGCTTTACGTAGGTTTCTTGGACAATATCCTCGACCTCGTGAACTGGGACAATTTTTGACGCCGCATGCGCTAAAGCGGCTCTCATAGACAAAAATAGTGTTCTTAGCTCACTCACTGTCGCTACTCACGGTTAGACGCTTACTCGACAGACGAATCAGCATCAAAAATCCGCCATCGACGCAGTCAATGCTCATAATAACTCAAGTAGGCGAACAGCCAAGCCTTGACGTTCTGCTTGTGCTGGGTATGAATGGCGCAAGCAGAACTAGCCTGCGCGAATTAGTGGAATCTGAAGGGCCAAGCGGCTCAATTTCTTCTGCCTGGGCGGAATAATCCACAAGCACCAAAATCAAGCCCATTTGCACCCTGCGCTACTGCGGCGCAGGGCTACCTTGGTATTTCTTTAATACCGCGGTGCGGAGCTCGCTGAACTCTTCGTCAGTAATGAGCCCTTCTCGTTTTGCTTCCGCCAGATCACGAAGCTCTTGGGCGAGCGAGCTGCGACCGGACGAGCCCAGTGATGGCGCCACCAGACCAGGATTTCCCAGTTTGATAACATGGATCCCTTTTGGTGCATGCGGCATCGATTCCCTATCAATAAAGATCTCGATCGATTCGCCCTCCGGCAGGTCATCGACAGTGCCGACCCATTGACCTGTGTCACCGTCTGAATATTTGCGTTCGATCCGAACCGTGGCACTGTCAACCTCCTCGCCAGCCATATCAATCGCCAATGCTTCCGCGCGTTGCTCGAACTCGGGGTCATTCACAGACGTAATCATGACTCGATGATCTTTGAAACTGAAACCTCGCTCATCAAAATCAGTGGCACACTGAGAAATACAGTCTTCCATTGAGTCGGCGGTGTGCTGGGTCGTGGTTTTTGCTGCGATAATGCAGCCTGGTAGAAGGGGTATAACCATTAATAAAAGCCAAAAACGTCTCATCGTTTAATCCTTATTTAAAACTGAGCCGAGTTTAGACTATTCGGGAGCTTTAGGTTTGGGCATGCGACCAACTGACGCTATCGCGAGATTAGATGCTTGCCGACTTGCCAGCTCACATCACCTCGTCTTGATTCTAGCTTTCGAGCTGCGCTCGAGCATGAGCTGCAAAGCCAGAGCCAGCCTGCGCAAATAAGTAGAATGCTGAGGTACCAACCGACTCCAGTTCTTCTGCTTCTTCAGGGTAACGTACAACCGCCGATATCAACCCGCTATATTTGCGCTCCCGTAACAGCTGAGTCACGGCCATATTCTCTTGATGATTGGTCAGCGCGAGCATGACCAACTTAACCTGACCCAAGTTGATTCGTGACCAAAAATCAGGATCGGTGGCGTCTGCTGCAACCACCCGCCGGCCTGCGTCAGTGTGTGCCTGTAGTTTGTTATCGTTATCGTCGACGCCCAATACAGACTCGCCATATTCGCGGGCCAGGTCTGTATAAGCACCAGTCCCAATATTACCCATACCAAGCACAATTAATTCGACGCCACTCGTGTCTGGGCGCGCACCGCGCACGGTTTTAGTTTCAAATTTTCGCAGCCACGGCTGCCAACCGCGATACCATCGATGAACTCTTGCGTTTAAGGGAGACGACAGGAAAAAGCTGACCGCAATCGCTAAACTCAGAGCACCAATCCACTGCGGGTCGATCCACCCAGCCACAGCGGCCATTGCAAGAACGATAAGCCCAAACTCGCTGTAGTTACTCAGGGCGATCGCACTCAGAAAAGACACTCGAGCAGGGGTGTTGAAACGAGTCAGTAGAGGGTAATACAGAACCGGTTTTAAGAGCGACAATGCACCAATTACAACGGCAAATAGCACCACTTCTAGTTCTGGCCAACCCGATAAACCGATGAGCAAGAAAAAGCTCACCAAGAACAAGTCTTTGAACTGCATCAAACTGCGCGATAATTCCTTGGATTTTTGATGACCGGAAATGCTTGCAGCAATAATCAGAGCACCGAGATCGCCTTTAATACCGACTGACTCAAACAGAGCTGCACCGCCGAGAGCGAGGGTGAGACCCGCCAGAGTGAAAAGCTCCCCATAGCCGCAGTAGCCTAAAAGTTTGATCAGAACTGGTCGGAGAGGGAGCAACAAAAGTAGCCAAAGCGCTTCTAATGAGGGCACTTTACCGGCAGCAAATACCAGAAATACGACCGCGGCAATATCTTGGACGATCAGAATACCAACCGCGAGTTTGGCATGTCGAGAGGCCAGCTCGCCGCGCTCTTGGAGTATCTGGATCACGAACACGGTGCTCGAGAATGTTAACGCAAACGCGATCACCGCGATGGCGAGCCAATCCAAACTCAACCAACCAATCGATACGCTAGCGGCAAGCAAGAGCATAAAGAACGCTTGCGTGCCGAGCATATGTAACGCTGTAGTGCCCCACACCTCAACTTTTAATAAGTCGCGAAGATCTAGCTTTAAACCGATGGTGAACAGCAACAACGTAATACCGACTTCAGAGAGTGTCTCGAGTAATCCGCTAGATACAACGGCCAGTTCGTGCAACGCAAATCCAGCCGCCAGATAACCAACCAGTGCCGGCAAGCCCAGAGCTCTGGCCACAATGCCACAGCCTAAGGCCAATAAAATGATGAGTGGATCAAACATGGCAACCCCGGTCAGAGCTTGGCGTCTGTTGGACCGCCGAAATCACAAAAAATCAACATCGAAACGAACTCAGTTTTGATACGTTCTCAGCGGCTCGCACTCTTGCAACCGGAAGTTCACAATCTGCAATCTCAGATTTCGAGATTTCCAGATTCTCGCAGTGAACGCCAATCAGGCCGGCCCGCCGCTAGCATAAGAACCCAGCGACGCAGCTATCCTGATTGAATGAGTCGAACCTCGAGGGTGACGATCACCCTCGGCGTTCAATATTACTCAGCGGCCTCAACACCCAGTAGCTCAACTTCGAACTTCAAGGCTGCATTTGGACCAATAACATCACCAGCACCGCCAGCGCCATAGGCAAGCTCTGCAGGAATATAGAAGGTGTAGTTGGAACCCACTTGCATGAGCTGCAATCCCTCGGTCCAACCAGCAATCACTTGATCCAAACGAAACTTGACCGGTTCGCCGCGCGAATAGCTAGAGTCGAACTCAGAACCATCAAGCAGTGTGCCTCGATAATGCACTTCGACAGTATCAGATGGCTTAGGTGATACGCCGTCTCCCTGCGTGACGACTTCGTACTGTAAACCGGACTCGGTGACCATCACGCCGTCTCTGGTCCCATTGTCGGCAAAAAATGCCGCAGCCTCGGCGACATTAGCGGAAGCAGCAGCTTCGGCTTGTGCCATCTGCTCAGCTTGCATACGCTCTTGGAAAGCCTGCATTTCAGCAGCAACCTCCTCAGGCGTTAACTTTGATTCAGCTCCAGATAAGGCATCAGCAAGTCCTAGTGAGAACGCGGCAGCATCGATTTCAAGCGATTCACTCGCCATCCGCTCTCCCATATTGTAGGCCATACCGTAGCTGAACCGCTGCTCAGAGGTCTCGAGTGCAACCGGCGCTGCCTCTTGAGTGTTGGGTTGCTGACAGGCTACCAAAGCAACCGAGCTGGTAAGAGCCAAGCATAGTGCGAGCTTTTTCATAAAAATCCTTGTTAATTAATAATAACAGCTGTGAATTTGCATTCTTGAGATGCGGCTTAATTGAATCCCAACGATAACACTTTGAGCTTATTGTTTGCCAGCATTGCGCCCAAACTCGAGTTCAATTGCTCGAGAATTACTGGGCCATTCCGTACTCGCGGTAAATGGCAGCAGGTCAAGGCATGACAACGGCGATTGAATCACCTCGTTACCGATATGGGGTTGCGGTAGTCGCTCGCTCCGAGGATCGAAGAAGGCCGCATAGAGCAGGTCTTGTAGCTGCCGCTCAAGCTTAAGCTCGAGTGACAGCAGTTCGTCGCGCTGGTGCCGCAACTCTGCTGTTGCTTGCCAGCAAAGACGTAACTCTCGAACTGAATAGATGCCGTCTTCTCGGAGTGTCTGGGACTGATCCCACACCTGCAAGACCTTGTCCTGATCGGGCTTAAGGCGCTCTTGAGCAGCGTAGAGCGCTAACAGAATAAAATTGATATCAGCACCACAGTCATGTTGCGCCCGCAGCAAGGATCGCTGCAAACCGCTTGCCTGATAAACGCGCACCGAGAATGCCCAAAAAGGGTGATCGCCAGTCATTCATCGTCTCCGAATGCTAAGGCGTGTATCATAGCGCCTTCCGTCTGACTACGCTGTACTTCAACATGATAATCCTGAAAGAGATCGCTATTCGCCGCGGCCCTCAGCTGCTGATTGATAATGCCAACCTCACCGTTTACCCCGGGCAAAAGCTCGCTTTAATCGGGGCCAATGGCAGCGGTAAATCGAGTTTCTTTGCCTTTCTGATTGGCACTCTGGCCGCCGATAAAGGCGAACTTACGGGCATGTCTAATTTACGACTGGCGCATATGGCGCAAGAAGTCGATGCTGTCGATCTGTCTGCGCACGACTACGTCTTCGCCGGCCACAAATTGGCGTACGCCACACAGAAAAAAATTGTCGCTGCAGAAGCCAATGAAGATTACGAAACTCTGGCATCCTTGCACCAGCAAATGGATGAAGACAACCTGTATCCGGTCAGTAGAGAAGCCAGTCAACTGCTTGAGGGACTCGGTTTCCCACCCGAGCAACATGATCGGCCGGTCTCTGCGTTTTCTGGAGGCTGGCGGATCCGGCTCAACTTAGCTCGAGCACTGCTAACACCTTCCGACTTACTCTTGCTCGACGAACCCACCAACCACTTGGATTTAGACGCCACTGTCTGGCTTCAAAACTGGCTGGGGCAGTACCCCGGTACAATAGTGCTGATTTCCCATGATCGCGATTTTATCGATGCCGTGTGCGAGCGCATTATTCATATCGAACAAAACACTTTGAATACCTACAAAGGCAACTACTCTCAATTTGAAGAGCAGCGCGCCGAGCGCCTGGAGCAGCAGCAAGCTATTTTCGAGAAGCAGAGTCGAAGAATTGCTGAGATCGAGTCATTTGTTGCCCGCTTTCGTTATAAGGCAAGCAAAGCAAAACAAGCGCAGAGTCGCTTAAAGGAACTAGAGCGTCTGCCGATGGTTGCCGCCGTGCAAGCCGACTCTCCATTCCAGTTTCGTTTTTTAGAGCCCAAGGCCGCCTCAGATCCGCTCCTTAAACTCGAGAAAGCATCGATCGGCTATGGCGATACGCCACTGTTAACGGGTGTCGAACTGACGCTACGACCTGAGAGTCGCATTGGACTGCTTGGCCGTAATGGTGCCGGTAAAAGTAGTTTATTGAAGGCACTGGTAGGTGATCTTCCGATCCAGTCTGGCATTCGCGAAATGGGTGCTCACTGTTCAATCGGCTACTTTAATCAGCATCAACTTGAGGCGCTCGACCTGGATGCAAGCCCACTACAGCATCTCTTGCGACTTCGTCCAACGGTAAGAGATCAAGAGGCGCTCAATTTCTTGGGGGGGTTCGATTTCAAAGGAGAGATGGCAACCGACCCTATCAAACCCCGCAGCGGGGGCGAAAAAGCGCGCTTGGCACTCGCACAAATTGTGTGGATGGCGCCGAATGTACTGATTCTCGATGAACCTACCAACCACCTTGATCTGATGATGCGAGCGGCACTCGAGTTTGCTTTGCAAAGCTTCACCGGTGCAGTGGTTTTAGTCACGCACGATCGACACCTGCTCAGAAACTGCATTGACGAGCTACTTCTCGTTAATCAGGGCACAGTCATGGTTTATGACGACACCTTGGCTACTTACGAGCATTGGCTCCTCAGCGATTCAGGTCGGCCTGGCGACTCGCGTGCCAGTAATACCGCAAAAAGCGGCGAATCGGCCGCGACCAAGAAAGCACTGCGGAAAGAAGCAGCGACTAAGCGCAGTCAGCTGCAGCCAGCGCAGAAAAAAGTCCAACAAGCCGAGCGCGCGGTAAATGATTTGGAGCATCGATTGGCGGGCTTACAAGCAGATTTAGCGGACGATACCCTCTATTTACCTGAGCAAAAAAATCGTTTAACAGAACTCCTCTCGCAAGAGCGAGAGATCAAGCAACAAATTGCAGATGCCGAGGAACAGTGGCTAGCGGCTCAAGAGGCGCTTGAGGCCTTAGAGGTTGACCTGTTGGAGTCTTCCGGCCATTGACCCTGCTCTACTAAGTGACACTTTTGGTCGCGCGTAAGTCGTTTCAGTCGAGCCTCCAATTGACTGGCCTCACTGCGATTACTCGCGGGTGCACTCCAGACCAACACCACAGGTTGGCGCGCTCTGGTATAGCGAGCGCCTCCGGCAAGCGTCCCATTATGCTGTCTCACTCGACGCTCTAAGTTGGTGGTAATGCCAGAGTAGAAGCTGCTGTCGCTGCACTGCACCAAGTAAATCCACCACTGAGCAGATGACTTGGTCACTAGCGATGTGTTGCCGTTGCGTTCACTGTGCTTGCCGTGTTTGCCGTGTTCGCCGTGTTCGCTCATTACTAGAAACTCCTCGGTCGTCGCCATAATCCGCCAGACTCACTTAGCCCGGCGGTTCTTGACCCGTGCCGCGCGCTAAAACAAGCAGAGAGTGTCGACTCACTCAATGCACTACGACAAGCAGAGATTCTTGACTCGCCCAATGCACTAGGACAAGCAGAGATTGTCGACTCTCCCAATGCACTGGGATCAGTAGAGATTGCCGACCAGCTCAATGCACTGCGACAAGCAGAGAGTGTCGACTCGCTCAATGCACTAGGACAAGGCTGCGTCAAAACTGCTTCGACACTTGTCAGCGGATATCACAATGCTATTATGCGTGCTCACTTTACTCTTTAAGGAATCACGATGAGCGACATTATACACGTTAGTGACGCGGCCTTTGATGCAGCTGTATTGCAGTCACCTGTGCCTGTCTTAGTTGATTTTTGGGCGGCTTGGTGCGGGCCCTGTAAGATGATAGCGCCTATCTTAGACGAGATCGCGCCCGACTATGATGGTCGACTTCAGATCGCGAAGGTCGACGTCGATGCAAACCCAGAGACCGCCCCCAAGTATGGTATTCGCGGCATCCCCACACTGATTATTTTCAAAGACGGTGCGGTAGCGGCAACTAAAGTTGGC
>Ga0136655_1000821_pt1 | contig 14193 bp, 10 predicted proteins | sample CPBDNA_2_FD_94863 | JGI IMG/M metagenome (GOLD analysis project Ga0136655, IMG submission 94863) | Freshwater to marine salinity gradient microbial communities from Chesapeake Bay, USA - CPBay_Spr_15_0.8_DNA (version 2) | ecosystem: Environmental > Aquatic > Marine > Coastal | place: USA...
AGCGACCTGCTAACAGCGCTGGCTTGCTAGCATCTGCCGACGTGGTATCCTGCCATGCATGACAGATGAAGCTGATATTGTAGATACACCTCAAGTTCCTCAAATCGCCGGCATCGCCCTGCGCCGCCAACGTAAAGGGCCGATGCTGACCGTGACGTCTTGTGCAGTCTCCGTAGAGCATGGCGTTGCCCGAGATACTCGCGGGAAGCCCGGCAAGCGCCAGGTAACATTATTAAGCCTAGAGGCCTGGGAAGATGCTTGTCGCGGTCTCGATATCGACCTGGCATGGACCGCGCGGCGCGCTAATATACTGGTGCGAGGCAAAAAATTCTCTGCTGAAGACGTTGGCAAAACGATTTCAATCGGTGAATTGCGACTAGAAATCACTCGCGAAACAGACCCCTGCATACGAATGGACGCCGCTCATCAAGGGCTGCAAGCGGCGCTAATGCCCGACTGGTCTGGCGGTGTTTGTTGTCGCGTACTAGTCGCCGGCCATATCGCAGTGGGCGATCGAATCGATATCCAATGAACTCGAAAGCATAATTATTAAGCGACATCTGTCCAAAATAAAAACAACGGCCGTTAGTTAATGGATCCTAAATCACGACCCGTCAAATTTTAGTATCTAACCACACTAAAACGCCTATACTGAGGTACGCGACCAGTATCTTCTGGTCATATTCTGGCAGGCTCGGATACGCCTCTCACAATAGCGACTTTCTTTTTTGTATCCTTTAATACAAACGATATCGCTCAGTCTTTGCCTGAACAAAATTGGCATTGTTACCGTAAAGCTTCACCGCTGCCGACGGCCTGTCCGTGACAACCAGAAGTACACTGTACTGTCTCACGGTTAGGATCAACATTCATACCCTTCTCAACTTGCCTCAAGACTACCGTTAGCGGATAACAGTAAGTGAACGTGCCTGTGCATATTTGGCTTAGCACTGGACTATCAAGGATCGTAGAATTGGTGCAAAATTGAAAATCATTGTCGTTGAAGCTGATAGAGATCTTCGTGCCCAGCTAACATCAGCGTTTGAACTCGATGGCCACACTGTACTTGAAGCGACCGATGGCAAGGAAGCCCTAGCGCTTATTCGCGCTGAAAAACCCCACCTGATTGTTACGGAAGTTGACCTACCAGATATGGTGGGCGACAGGCTGTTTGAGCAAGTAAAACAGCTTGGTCGAGATTATGGGGTTATTCCTTTTATCTTTTTGGCCGCCAATACAGCGGAAAGCCACAAAGTAGACCGCCTGAACGGCGGCGCAGATGGCGTCTTTGAAAAGCCGATCGATCTTCCCGTGCTGCGGGCGCATGCCAACGCTTGCTTGCTGAACTCGCGCCGCCACGCCAATCTCGTAGAATCAAAACTGGAAGAATTCAGCGCTTTGCTCGTCAAAAGTGATAAGGGAAAATTCGATCCCCTGGCACCTCTCGGTGACAACATCGATCAGTATCTAAACAACATTAAGGCTTCAATCGATGAGCTAGTGAACGATGGTAAAGACCATAATACTCTGGCCAGTGCCGAGTCAGCGCTGCGCACCAGCCTTCTCCAACCGCTGGCCTATATTCGTTTTTGTCTTGACCAACTCAATCGCCGCCGGTATCTGGTATCCGCTCTGAGCTCTGAGGCTCTGACCTGGTGGTTGATATTTACTGTCGCCGAATCACAATATGCAGAAAAACCACTGTTTGTTTCGGATCTGTACTTCAGCACGCCTTCGGCTAAAACGACCATCAACTCGCGCATGAACCAACTCATAGAGAAGGGCGTTCTCACTAAGCGCAGCTACCCCAACGATGGCCGGCGCAAGCAACTCACTATGACTGACCAGTTCAAGCTGAAGTTTGCCGCGCATATCAGCGATAGTATTAATATGCTCTTAAAAGACATGCCCTAGCACATCATTAGGGACATTCTATTTCCTAGGATCCGAATCGATAACGAATTTTGACAACAAAAACGTCATTGACAGGATCTCTCCAGCCGGCTTCAAACAAATCTGAAAAGCTATTGTCTTGGAGCGCCAAACCTTTATCGGCCACTCGAGTATAAACGACAAACAAATCTGACAAAGGCGCGATTTCCCAACGATAACGCACCTGAAAACTCATTTGCGACAGCCCAAAACTGTCTGAGGGTCCGGCGGGCTTGTCGGTCTTGATTAAATCGCCAGGACTATCAGGCACCATAAAGAATTCGTCTTCATGAGCTCGAATCGACACCCACTGCAACGCAGCACGAATCTGCTGACGGGCACTGAAGAAGTATTCAAGCGTCACCTTCGGAGTCCACTGTTCAGCGTTGAACGTTGTCATATTCCTGCTTTCCTGATGCAACAACCAGCCATTTCTGTCTGCCCAGCTGTAATTGAGATCAGCAGAGAAACGATCATTGGGCCGCCAGGTAACACCACCACCAATTTTAAGCTGGTTACCACCTAGGGCCTCCTCGCGAAATCCAACCCCGCCGCCAAAAGACAGGTCATTGGTTGATGGCGAAGAATAGCGCATCACCACCTCCCGACGCTTTGCAGTACGGTAGGTACCATTGCCAAAACTATTCAGATCATCATAAGCCTCTGGCGTAAAACTGGTGACAAAGGTCATGCTGGACAGGTTATTGAAAGTCAGCCGATTAGTCATGTAGATGGCTCCGCCAGTAAAATATCCTGCCGAGTTTTTCTGGACAAAGCCGCGCAGATCAAACTGATTACTCCGTGCCCAGCTCATTCCCGAACTGGTACGAACATGAGCGGAACGAATTCGAAAATTATCGTTGCGCTGCAAGTAACCCAGGTCATTGATATTGACCTTATCGTCGAAATACTCGATTCCAAACCGCTGCGACACGCCTTGGCGAAAGGTGTACTCAACATCAAAGAAGCCGCCATAGCCTCGGTCAATACCATCGATATCAGAAGTGAACATTTGGCCGTCGAGCTTGAGCTTGCCATCAGACGTCAGATAGTGACCGTCAACACCCTGAACCAAAGCATCACGACTGTCGTGCAGGGCCGCCGTGCTAAGCAAGCCCACCGATCGGTAGGCGCCACCCACAGAATCCTCGTACACTAGACGGGCAATGCCATAGTTCGAGCCCGTCTGCTTTAACAACACGGGTACGCCACCATCGGTGCCACGCAACACAGCGTCTTCCTCAAAGGCACCAAGAAAGCCGTAACGAAAACTGCCGACCTGACCGGTAAGTTTAACCGCACCATACAGATCAACCGGGCGGGTGAGCTCGCGATCAGGGATCGAGACATTAGACGCCACGGGCAAATCGACGGGCTGGCCGCCAATCCGGCGAGTATTCACCATGGTATAGGGGGCACCGCTGTTACCAACACCGTTGCTGCGTGTATCAGCACGTGGAGAAGCGACAAAGACCTCTCGGCCTTCCAGAAAGAACAAACGTTTCTCCGGAAAGAAGGCCTCAGTGGCATCCAGGTTAATCACCACATCGTCAGTTTCGACATTACCAAAATCAGGATTCACCGTACCCGAGATTTGCATATTCGTTGACGGCCGCCAGAAAAAATCGGCACCGACTTTATATAGATTCTTATCGTCGATCAGGTCTCGGCCGACTGCGGCGAAAGGGTAGATACTGTACTGTTTCTTCGGATTCACATCCTTAAATTGCATCTCCTGCAAAACTGACATGAACTGTGCCTGCGTATCAGGTAAGCCGGGCCAGCCCCAGCGCTCCTCGATATAGGCCACCTTGCGCGACATATATAAGCCGATACGTCGAATTTCTGCACTGGCCGGCATGGAAACGGTGCCCCATGGAATAAAGAGCTCTGCCGACCAGCCGTGATCGGTAGTCTGACTTGCACCGCGCCAGGCACCATCCCAGTCGCTGGTAAACTGACGCTCGGGCAGAACCGTTCCATCCAGTATCGAGTCACCCAGGTTTACGCCGAACCAGTAACCGTAGCGCCCTTCCCCGGAAGTATCCAAGGTCACGCTAATACCGTCGCGATTGATTTGGCGCTGATCGCGACCTGACAGGCGCTTGATCAGACTCTCAACGGGTTGGTCCATGTCGACGCCAACGTAGAGTCCGTCTTCGGTGTAGAAAAATTTAACACGAGTCGCATGAGGTACGCTGGCCAGCGTATCGGGCTCGACGACTACAAATTCATCATAGGCCGGCAAGCCAGCTCATACCGCGTCATTAAGATGGCCGTCAATTTTGATCGCCGGCTTACCAACGACACGCTCGACAGTGATGCTGTCGCCCTGTTTAAGATCGACGATCACATCAGCCGTCACGAATTGGCAAAAATGCGCCAGCAACAAGCCGCCGATCACACGCAACCTATTATTTTTCGGCATCGGTGTTTTCCTTGTGTCGCTTATATAGCCTCAACACGGGGAGTGATTCAAGGGCATGCAGAAAAATATATTTGCGTAATACCAAAAAAACAGCCCAAAGCGGCCACATCATGACATGTCAGCCGAGATCATTGAGCAGTGATTGACGAACATTTTCAGGTAACAGCACTGACTCGCAAGGAAAGGCCAGGTGGTCAACGCCGACGGTGACAGCAGCGCCTGCCTTGACCGCCTCGATCTGCTCAGCGCTCAACTGATAGCGCATGAAATGCACCGCTGAAGTTTTATCTGCAGTTGTCCGATCCATATCCTCATCAGTGATGGGGTAGATCCGTTTAGTCTCACCAACCTGCATCCATATCTGATCTTCGACACCGATCAATTCAGCCAGTCGACGCTTACGCTCATCAACATCGTTGTACTGGATCAACAAGGTGCATTTCCAGTTATCGCCATTGGGAATCAACGGATTATAGGCTTCCAATTCATCATTAATGCCCGACGCCTCAAAGACCTTCTCGATGCGCAGCATTTCCTGAATCTGATACTTCAATGTCAGTTGATCTTCAAACAACAGCAGCAGGTGATCGCCAACCAGTATCTGTCGATTTTTTTTATGGGCCAACACATCGGCTCGAAAGCTGGGTCGGCGTTCAGCGTACTCTTCTAACGACCAGAGATCTGCTCGCGTTAACATAGGAAGCTCCTTGCGATCGCCAGAACACAATTGTTCGGCGATGTATGGGTGACTAAATAAAATCTGAATTACAGGCCGTAGGCTAATCGCAACAAAGACATGGGATGCTCAGAACGATCGACGCTGGTAGCCAAGTTCGTAATCTGGGTCGCCGCCATAGGACAATCACTAGTAAAATGTTGCGGCGCCCTCTGATCTACTTGCCGAACCACAGGTCGCGCTATCTTTACTGACTTCGCCCGAGTTTCTTTTTTCACGGCATAGGTGCCGTCGTGACCAGAACAACGCTCAATAGCATTAACCGAGGTATCTGGCACCAAGTTAAGAATATCGCGAGTTTTCAGGCCAATATTCTGTACTCGTAAGTGGCACGCCACCTGATAACTGATGTCACCCAAGGTCTGTTTAAAATCCGTATTGAACTCACCTTCACGATGGCGAAGGTGAAGATATTCAAAGGGATCAAAAAACGCATTTTTGACCTTTTGGACATCCGCATCGTCTGGATACATCAAAGGCAGCTCTTGCTTGTACATCAACACGCACGACGGAATTGGCGCAATCAAGTCATAGCCTTCGTCTACCAGCTTTGCCAGAATTGGAATATTTTTCTGTTTAAGCTTATCGACACTATCCAGATCACCCAGCTCTAACTTTGGCATACCACAGCAAGACTCCTTCGGTACAAGGTCTATCTGTATATTGTTATGCTCAAACACTGTAACGAAATCTTGACCCAGGTCGGGTGAGTTGTAGTTCCCATAACAGGTTGCATACAACGCGACTTTGCCCGTGGTACGTCCTACAGGCTTTATCGTCTGAGGAGAATTTTTAAAGCGCTTACGCAGCGTTTTGGAATGATAGTCCGGCACTGGCGCTTCGTGGTGCACACCCAGGGTCGCTTCCAACGCGTTACGGAACAATCCATTTTGATTCAGCGCGTTCACTGTCACATCCACCAGCGGAATGCTTACCAGCTTGCCCACCATATCGGTATTCGTCAGGGTTCGGTCACGAAAACTCGCGCCTTCCTCCTTGAATCGCTGGGCCTTGGCTCGCAACATCAAATGGGGAAAATCAATATTCCACTCATGGGGCGGCACATAAGGGCACTTCGTCATATAACACAGGTCGCAGAGATAGCATTGATCTACCACCTTAAAATAATCCTGCTTGGGGATACCGTCGACCTCGAGGGTCGGCGATTCATCCACCAAATCAAACAGGGTCGGAAAGGAGTCGCACAAACTCACACAGCGACGACAGCCATGACATACGTCATAAACGCGCTCTAATTCTGTGAACAAATTGTCTTTGTCCCAGAATTCCTCTTCCTGCCACCCGAGGGGGTGCCTGGTTGGCGCTTCTAAACTGCCTTCACGTCGCTCGCTCATGCGCATCCTTCCCTGACTAAAGTTAAACCTGGTTTTCTTAGCCCTTAAGCGTCTAGATTATCTAGCGCCTTCTGAAAACGGTTAGCATGGCTACGCTCAGCCTTCGCTAAAGTTTCGAACCAGTCAGCAATCTCGTCAAAACCTTCTTCCCGAGCAGCCGATGCCATACCTGGATACATGTCAGTGTACTCGTGAGTTTCACCGGCAACCGATGCTTTCAGGTTATCGCTGGTTGGACCAATCGGTAGGCCAGTCGCAGGATCGCCAGTCTCTTCAAGATATTCCAGGTGACCGTGGGCATGACCGGTCTCGCCTTCGGCAGTCGAGCGAAACACAGTTGCAACATCGTTGTATCCTTCGACGTCGGCTTTTGCAGCAAAATACAGATAACGTCGGTTAGCCTGTGACTCACCAGCAAACGCGTCTTTCAAATTCTGTTCAGTTTTAGAACCTTTCAATGGCATAGATCTTCTCCAATAAATTGATCACGTAGGATGTGGAGGGTAAAAGATAGAGCGCCACAGCGCCTGAGTCCAATGAATGTTTTCATTTGGATTGATTCGTAAAAACGATTGATAACTGCCAAAAGCGCATGAGAATCAATCGTATTTGGCCCCGTCTTTCTTCACCCTTCTGCTGTGTTACTCTCTAGCATCGCTCGACCCAGGGACTCAAGATCATGGTTTGCACAAAACACTTCAGGCAGCACCCATTTGCTAACAGCCGTCTGCACCTCGCAACCCTAATCTTAACCCTGCTGGCAGGTGCGCTCAACTCGGCTTGGGCAAACAGCGCAGCCGCCGTTGACCGTCATCAACATACCGTCATGACCGATGGCCATCCACTAACGGTCTGGGAAAAAACACCAGCTCAGGCAACCGCTGTTATCCTGCTGCTACACGGGCGTACCTGGAGCTCAGTGCCAGACTTTGATCTGCAAGTTCCAGGCGAGTCACTGTCTTTTATGGATGGCCTTAACGCCCTGGGCTATGCCGTCTATGCGCTGGACGCCCGCGGTTATGGTCCGACCCCACGCGATTCAAGCGGTTGGCTGACGCCTGATCAGGCCACCCGTGATGCATCCCGCGTGCTTGATTGGATCAAGACTCGAACCGAGCTCGACATTCACTTATATGGCTGGTCTTACGGTTCTATGGTCAGCCAGCTCGTCGTTCAGCGTGCGCCCAACGCCGTGAAATCAGTTATGCTGTTTGGCTACCCCTTCGATCCGGCCAGGCATAGCATTGACCCCGACTTCAAGTACCCGACTCAGGCGCCCGCCGTAGCCAATACAGCGGTGAACGCAGCCAGTGACTTCATCGTTCCCGGTGCGATCAGTCAGGCCGCCATCGATGCCTACGTCGCGGCCGCCTTGCTGGCTGACCCCTACCGAGTGGATTTCAAAAATTTACACGAGTGGGCAGAGCTAGACCCAAACCTGATCACAACACCGACGCTACTCCTGCAAGGCGAATTTGACCCCCTTGCCGGACCGGCTAACCTGCCCGGCTTTTTCGACCACATCAAGACGGCCGATAAATGGTGGGTGGTACTGGCCGGCGGCGATCACGCCGCCTTGCTAGAAAAACCCCGGGGCAAGATGCTTCAGGCGATCGACAGCTTTATTCAATCACTAACCACGAAATAATAGTTAAGCTTGATTTTGGTACCCACTACTTAGACAGCAGCGGAGATTGCGATGAGAATAAAACACTTGGGCCCCCTGGCGGTTGTACTGGCAACGATTGGTTGTGGCGCTACTCAGGATCCGCCAGCACCCTCAGCACCCTCAACACCCTCAACACTCACAGTGCTCGCCACCGGCGCTAATATCGCTGGCGCTAATGGCATTATTTTCTCTCCAGACAATCAACTTTATGCAGCATCTGTGATCGGCTCAAACATCACCATTATGGATCCTGACAGCGGTGCAATTTTGCGCCAGCTGGGCGCCAGCGATGGCGTCTCGGGCCCTGACGATATCGACTTTGCACCAGACGGCAGCTTTTACTGGACCTCCATTCTCACCGGCGAGGTTGCTGGCCTGACCCCAAACGGCGAGCTTATCCAGGCAACCAATCTCGGCGCAGGTGTCAATCCGATCACGTTCTCAGACGATGGTCGCCTGTTTGTCGCCCAATGTTTTTTTGGGACTGGCTTGTTCGAAGTGGACCCGAAAGGCGTCATAGCACCGCGCAGCATCAGTGACGATTTGGGTCCTAATTGCGGCTTAAATGGCATGGACTGGGGCCCCGACGGTCGGCTCTATGGGCCCCGCTGGTTCACCGGCGAAATTGTCAGTTTCGATGTCGACACCCGCGAGATGCGGCTTGAAGCCGCTGGCTATAAAACACCGGCTGCCGTCAAGTTTAGCAGCCAAGGAGAACTCTTTGTTCTGGATACCGGCACTGGTGAGGTTTACAAGCAAACAGCCCAAGTGCGCACATTGATCGCCACCTTGACACCAGGCCTCGATAATTTCGCCTTTGATCAGAACGATCGACTTTATGTCTCCAGTTTTGTCGACGGCTTTATCAAGCGTGTCGAGCCTGACGGTTCCCTGACAACGATCCAGCCTGGCGGCATGTCCCACCCTGGCGGTGTCGCCCTGCTCGACGGGCAGATTGTCGTCGCTGACTTACACGCCATCCGCTTCTTTGATCCCGCCACTGGCGTCGAGACCCGGGTCAATCGCAATGTCCTCGGCGTCGGCAAAGTTGGCGGCGCTTTGAATCTCGCCGCCGATGGCAGCAACCTCATTCTGGTTTCCTGGGTAGATAACGATGTGCGCGTCTGGGACCCTGCTTCCGGCGAGATTCTCGAGCGCTACAGCAATCTCAAGGCACCCGTGGCCGCCATTCGTTACGCAGGCCAATTGCTAGCGACAGAGCACGGTACTAGCAGAGTCATCGCTTTAGGCACAGATGGCGTCACGAGTCTATTCGATCTGCCAGCACCAACGGGGCTGGCCATTCTTCAGGATGGGCTGTACGTCACAGATCGCGAGTCAGGCAGCATCTATCAACTCGGCGAAGCCGGCGAACTACTGACGGCGCCAAAGCTTGTGGTCAGTGGGCTGACAACACCGGAAGGCATTGCCGCCAGAGGCAATGATTTTGTGATCATCGAAGGTGCCACAGGGCAAATCAAACAGGTGAGTCTGGATGGCGCCCAGACGCTGCTGGGAACCATTCCAGCAGGCAATCCTGCACCCAGCAGCGCGCAGCCACCCTCTATGATTTTCAACGGTATCGCAGTGAACGCCAGTGGCACGATCTATGCCCCCAGCGAGACCAGCCGGAAGTTGTACCAACTCAAGGCCAGCGACTAACAGCAGAGTCTGGCTGAACCCTGGTCGCTAAACGAGCTGAGTCGCGAGATCGGCTTATTATTGTTGTTGCTGTTGCTGTTGCTGCTGCAGCCGCTTAAAACCCTGGAACAAACCATCCAGGGTTTTCCACATTAACCCCGGTGCTCCATTGCCAATCGTGTTGCCGTCGAGGGTACCTACTGGCCAGACCTCATGACCCGAACTGGTGATGAGTATTTCATCCGCTGCTGCCAGTTCTGCGGCGCTGATATCTCGCTCTTCCAGCGCCAAATGGTGCGTCCGCGCCAACTCAACGACAACATCGCGGGTGATCCCATGCAACAGATGATGGGACTTCGGCGGCGTGATAATGATGCCATCTTTGACGATAAAGATGTTGGAGGCGGTGGCTTCCATCGCCAGACCGTCGCGCATCAACACAGCATCATCAGCCCCCTGGCTAATTGCCTCGTTTTTAAGCATCCCGGCGGCAATCAAACTGACCGTCTTGATGTGACCTCGGGACCATCGAAAATCCTCCAGAGTCACCAACGAATAGGGCCGAATGACGGCTCTTTCGAGAATCGGCGCGGCATAAACCATCACCAATACGGTCGGGGTAACCCTGGGGTAGACATGATCTCGACCTGACGCCACACCCCGAGTCACCTGGATATAGACAAAGGCGTTGGTCTCGCCACTACGCCCCACTGCCTCTTCAATCAGATGGGACCAGGCATCTTGAGTCATGGGGTTGATCAGTTTGATTTCCGCCAGACTGTTATTCAGCCGATGGAGATGGCGCGCGAGGGTAAACACTCGACCGGCATAAACGGGAATCACCTCATAGATGCCATCACCAAACATAAAACCGCGATCCAGCACCGGGACTCGAGCCTCTTCGATGGACTGCCAGGAGCCGTTTAAATAGGAAATTGCCATATTGCCTCAGATTTTTTTAAATCGAAGCTCATCATAGCCAGATTTCAGGGTTTCTTCACTGCCCGGATAATAATGGTATATTCTCCAACCTGTTTGTCGGCATTCGTGACCCAATGCATGTAGCGAGGCTAACACTTGACGGACCGCTCGCCCTTTCGCTGGCGTCTAATCTCGTCGTTGAGTTGGCCTGCGCGAAGCTCAGCAATAGAGAGACCTGACTATGATAAAAAAATTACTGATCGCTAACCGTGGCGAAATCGCTATTCGTATCGCCCGAGCCGCCAGCGACATGGGCATTGAGACCGTCGGTATCTGTTCTCAGGACGATCAAGCCGCGCTACATAATCGCCGAGTTGATACCCCTGTTGTGCTTGAAGGTACTGGTGCTGCAGCCTATCTGGATGGCCCGCAGATTATCCAGACGGCCATCAAACATCAGTGTGACGGAATTCATCCAGGCTACGGATTTCTCAGTGAGAACGCCGACTTTGCCCGCTTGTGTGGCGAACACAAAATTTCCTTCGTCGGGCCTACCCCAGCGCAGCTGAGCTTATTTGGTGACAAGTCCCAGGCCCGCCTGCTCGCAGAGTCCTGCGGCGTCCCTATCATCAAAGGCACCAATGGCGACACGGATCTCGCGGCTGCCCAAGCATTTTTCCAACAGTTACCTCCTGGCGCACAGATGTTAATCAAGGCGCGAGCCGGCGGCGGTGGTCGAGGGATGCGCATCGTCGAGACCATTGAGCAACTGCCAAAGCTTTTAGAGCGCTGTCAAAGCGAAGCCAAAGCTGCATTTGGTGACGCTAGCGTTTACGTCGAGCAGCTGGTTCCCCGCGCCCGCCATATCGAAATTCAGATCATCGGCGATGGCGAAAATATCTGCCATCTGTGGGAGCGGGAATGCAGTACTCAGCGCAATCATCAGAAAGTCATCGAGTTGGCCCCCGCTCCAGGCCTTGATCCCATCCTGCGTCAGTCGCTCATCGATGCGGCCATGACCATGGCCGCTAGTGCACAGTACCTGAGCTTGGGCACCTTCGAGTTTCTGCTGGACCGAGATAATCCGAGCCAATTCTACTTTATCGAAGCCAATCCGCGCTTGCAGGTCGAACATACTGTGACCGAAGCGGTAACCGGCATCGACTTGGTACAGACCCAATTGCACCTGGCCAACGGCGAAACCCTTGCTACCCTGGGACTGCTTGACAGCGACCGACCCCTACCTCGGGGTTTTGCAATTCAGGCCCGCATCAACATGGAATCCCTGTCATTAAAGACACCAGCGAGTCCACGCTTCAAACCCACTGGCGGCACCTTGGCGGTGTTCGAACCACCCACCGGCCCTGGGATTCGAGTCGACTCATTTGGCTACGCCGGCTACCAGACCTCCACCCGATTTGATTCATTGCTAGCGAAACTAATCGTCCACTCAAGCAGCCCTGAATTTGTTGACTGCGCTCGCAAGACTTATCGTGCCCTGACTGAATTTCGCATAGAGGGTTTTGACACCAACATTCCCTTTTTAATGAACCTAGTTCAATCCGAGGCGTTCAAGACCAACGATATTTATACTCGGTTCGTCGATGAAAACCTACCAGCACTGGCCACTCAGACGGAGCATGAGGCGCTGTACTTTAGCTCTACCCATTCCACTAGCGCTGCTTCTGTCGAATCTGCCGACAGTCACACACTGGCAGGCTCAAAGCTCACCAGCAGGGATCCGTTAGCTGTGCTGAATCACGGCAAAGCTACCCCAGGAACACCTACGGAAAACACAGCACTGCAGAGTCAAGGACCCGCAGGCAGCACCGCTGTGAATGCGCCACTGCAGGGTACCGTGATCGAGCTCAGTGTCGAGCAGGGATCAACCGTCTATGTCGGGCAGCAGCTTGCCATCATGGAAGCGATGAAAATGGAGCATGTTATTACCGCGCCCATCAGCGGCACGATTAAACTGTTAGCTTGCAGTGAAGGCGATGCGGTATTTGATGGTCACCAGCTTCTGTTCATCGAACCGGGCGATGTGGTTAATGCCGAAGCTGAGATTGCCGTCGCGCTTGACCCTGATCATATACGGCCGGACCTTGCCGAGGCGAATGCGCGCCACGCTCTAGGCCTGGATAGTGCCCGACCTGAAGCGGTTGCTAAACGCCATGGCACAGGCCATCGCACGGTTCGCGAGAACCTCAAAGATCTCTATGACCCGAATACCTTTGTTGAATATGGGGCACTGACCATTGCAGCCCAGCGGCGCCGCCGTAAGGTCGATGACCTGATGCGCAATACGCCCGCCGACGGCATGGTCACCGGCATTGGCAGCGTGAATGGCGACTTGTTTCCAACCCAGGAAACTCAGTGCATCCTCATGAGTTACGACTATATGGTGCTGGCTGGCACTCAAGGCGGACAAAATCACCGCAAGAAAGACCGGATGTTTGAACTGGCCGAAACCCTGAAGCTACCGATTATTCTGATCGCCGAGGGCGGTGGTGGTCGTCCCGGCGACACCGACGGCCTGGGCATCGCCGGACTCGACTGCCTGGCATTTGCTCTGTACGGCAAACTCAGTGGACTGGTGCCTCGAATTGGCATTACGACTGGCAGATGTTTTGCCGGCAACGCCGCACTGCTAGGTGCAAGTGATGTGGTGATTGCCACCAAGGACTCCAATATCGGCATGGGTGGACCCGCCATGATTGAGGGCGGCGGCCTGGGTATTTTTACGCCCGACGAAGTCGGCCCCATGTCCGTGCAGGTCAGCAATGGTGTCGTTGATATCGTCGTAGAAGATGAAGCCGAGGCTATGGTTGTTGCAAAAAAATACTTGTCTTACTTCCAAGGTCGAGTTGATCAATGGGAACGCCATGATCAGCGCTCACTGCGCGCCATTATTCCCGAAAACCGTCTGCGCATTTATGACATCCGCCAGCTGATTGAAACCCTCGCTGATGTAGACTCAGTGCTGGAACTTCGCGCCGGCTTCGGCCTGGGTATGATTACCGTGTTGGCTCGCATTGAAGGTCGCCCCATCGGCATTATCGCCAACAACCCAGCCTTCTTATCCGGTGCCATTGATAGTCATGGGGCCGATAAAGCTGCACGATTCATGCAATTGTGTGATGCCTTCGATATTCCGATCCTGAGCCTATGCGACACACCGGGCATCATGGTCGGACCGGAAGCTGAAAAAACCGCGCTGGTGCGCCACGCTGCGCGCATGTTTGTCACGGGTTCGAGTATCACAGTGCCGTTATTTACGATTGTCTTACGTAAAGGCTATGGGCTTGGCGCCCAGGCAATGGCAGGCGGCGGATTCAAAGCTTCGATCTTTACGGTGACCTGGCCGACCGGTGAATTCGGCGGCATGGGCCTGGAAGGCGCGGTGAAACTCGGTTATCGCAAGGAGCTCGAGGCCATTGAGGATCCCGAAGAGCGCGCTGCGGCGTTTGAGACTCGGGTTGCCTCTATGTACCAACATGGTAAAGCGGTG
>Ga0136655_1000823_pt1 | contig 14178 bp, 13 predicted proteins | sample CPBDNA_2_FD_94863 | JGI IMG/M metagenome (GOLD analysis project Ga0136655, IMG submission 94863) | Freshwater to marine salinity gradient microbial communities from Chesapeake Bay, USA - CPBay_Spr_15_0.8_DNA (version 2) | ecosystem: Environmental > Aquatic > Marine > Coastal | place: USA...
AGTTGGAGTCTCTTCAGGCAAAGGGTGTTGGCAAGCAAACGTACTAGCGACCAGAGCTGATACAATAAGCAGGTTCTTTCTCATAATAAGTTATCGAGTCAATCTATAAATCAATAGGGTGCTTCGCTTAATTAAGTTTGGATATTCGTTCAACTTGATCGTCTCTCCAGGAGCATGTGCTCCAGATCCAGAAGCACCTAGACCGTCGATGCCATCCACACAGTCCGCCACATAGGAGATGTCTCCTGCACCTCTACTTCCTGGATCGCCAGGCGTGACTTCACCATAGCCCATATCGATGCTTAGCTCATTTAGAATTTTCGCCAAGCGAAGATTTCCTTCCGTCGGAGGCATTGATGGGATTCCATCTTTAAAAATGATTTCTGCATCCGTTTGGTTGAGATTCCGATCTACGATTTCCTGCATTTTTGCACGAGCTTTTTCTTTTTGGGCTTCACCCAAAAAACGCAGATCTCCGGTTACCAATGCCTCTCTAGCCACAATATTGGTTTTCCCAAGAGCTGCTCCTTTTCCATTAATCTCATCATAGCTGATATCTGATCCACCGATGATTTGACCTGGATTGAAGGTCAAGTATTGCTCTCCTGCAAGCTCTTCTTGGAATTCAGTTAAAATTCTGGCTGCTTCGTAGATTGCTCCATAGCCCACGGACTCTCTAAATACGCCGGAAGAATGGCTTTGCTTTCCAGAGGTTTTAAGTCTCCATCCACTGGAACCTCTTCGTGCTACCGTCACAGTGCTGAAGCCTTGTGCGGTTTCGTAAGCCAAAGCCAAGTCATGATTCTTTGCTCGCGCAATAAAATCTCTTCTGGAAATCTCTTCATTCCCGGAGCTTTCCTCGTCGCCATTGTAATAAACCGTGATCGTCCGATCTTCCAAATACCCCAAATCATGTAATGCTTTCAAGCTGGCAAATGCCATCACATCGCCACCTTTCATATCATTTAGTCCTTGGCCTGTGGCCGTCGAATCATTTAAAATAGTATATGGTGTAAAAGGCATGTCTTTTTCAAAAACCGTATCCAAATGCCCAATGATAAAGATTTTCTTGCCTTTGCTGCCTTTTCGAGTGGCCACAAAATGCCCTGCACGATTCACTTCAGAAGGAAGCTCAACCCATTCCGTCTCGAATCCGATCTTTTGGAATTCACGGGCAAAAACATCCCCTACGGCTTTGACGCCTTCTTTATTGAGTGAGCCTGAGTTGATGTTGACCACTTCTTCGAGAAGGGCTAGCGTAGAAGCGTAGTTTTTTTCAACTTCAGCGATGAGTTTTTTCTCTTCTGGAGAAAGGTTTTGTGCAAAGCCAATTGAAACAGTAAGGAAAAAGGCTAGAGAAAGGAATAGATTTTTCATACCTGAAAAATAGGGTAAAAAGTGGGAGGGGACAAGGAAATAAGGGGCATCGAACTATTTAAAGCCTTTTATTCGATCAAAATAATTTGGGAGAGGACTTTGGTTTTTGATTTTACAGATCGTGCCTTTGGCACTCTCGAAAACAATAAATTTTGGTCAATGTATTGGGGGGCATGATTTCCCAGCATTTCATGCTAGGCTGGAACAGGATGTGCCTTTGGCACAAAATCTATTTTAGGGAAATATTCTATAATCTAACACTCACTGTGATGATATGAGTCGGGCTCTGGGTGAACTTCTTTGCTTTCAAAAACTCAGAATTCCATGCTAGACTGAAATTAGTTGAGTTTTTGGTACAAAATGCAGTTTGGAAATTATTCTGGAAACAACTCAGCATTCCCTATACTGGTATAGATAGATACAAGGGTGTCCCAGAATTAGCGCTGAAGGTGTATCTTGTATCAACCCCAAATGCAATTTGGGGTCAAATCAGAAACCATAGATCCTGAGCCCTGAAGGGGCGATCTTTTTTCCAATCAATCCCAAACATATTGTTCATCATATTCAATCTTATATTCTTCTAAAAATTTCCTGTATTCCGATTGAAAATTAATTTTTTTATGATGCTCAGGCTGATTTTGAATATACCTCCCTACTATTTCCAATTTGGATTGGCTGACTGAAAAGACTCCGTATCCTCTTTGCCAGGAAAAATTCGGGACCACGAATTCTTTCATTTTTGCTGAGCTAGCTATTTTAACATTTTTCACTAAATCAGCAATGGTTTGTGTACGAGAGATTGTACAAAGCCAATGAATATGATCGGGCATCATGAAAATTTCCTCGGTGTAGCTTCCTAGGTTAGCACCTACCTCCACAAAATATGCCTGAGCATTTGGTCGGAAAGCTTCCATTATCATTGGAACTCTGTTTTTGGTTGAAAAAACGATGTGGATGTAAACTTTTGATAATGACTGGGGCATAGGTGGAAAAATTGCGGTGGAAAAATTGATTACAGATCGTGCCTTTGGCACTCTCGAAAATAATAAATTTTGGTCAATGCATTGGGGGGCATGATTTCCCAGCATTGCATGCTAGGCTGGTACGGGATGTGCCTTTGGCACAATTAAAAAAATAGCGCTGAAGGCGCGTTTTGTAAAGCCTCAAATACAAATTGGGGTTCGGGGAATAAGAATAATTATCAGAGCCCGGAATGGGAGATTTGGTTAGTGGATGAAAACGGATCATTCCTTTGGCATTCTCGGGGCAGAGCAGTTTCCGGCTGACAAGCACTACATGCTTGGTTAATACAGGTTTTTGCTTTGGCAAAAGTGAATTGCTGAATAGAACTTAATTGAAGGGATAGGTATCGTTCCTTTGGATCCTCCGTGAAAATCTCTGTGTCCATTGTGGTTAAAAAAAAATTTGATTGCTTTTCGTAAAGACATCAACCTCGGCAAGAACTGAATAAGCGCTGAAGGCGCGTTTTGTAAAGCCCCAAATGCAATTTGGGGTTTGGGGAATAAGAATATTCATCAGAGCCCTGAAGGGGCGATCTGTAATTCATTCAAAAAATCCTTAATATTAGCTATCTAATAAACCTATTGTAAATGGCCAATTTTAATATCGATGCAGACAAAGCCCTAACCTATGATGCGATTGTCATCGGATCTGGAATCAGTGGAGGCTGGGCTGCAAAAGAACTCTGCGAAAAAGGATTGAAAACCCTCGTGCTAGAGCGTGGAAGGATCGTGGAGCATGTCAAAGACTACCCAACCATGAATCTAGATCCTTGGGATATGGAATACCGAGGTGGTTTGACTCCAGATCAAAAAGAAAAGCATCCGATTGGAGTGCGTACTGGTTTTATAGGTGCGGCTAACGAACATTTTCACGCCAATGACATCGATAATCCCTATACCGAAGTCAAACCTTTTTTATGGGTGAGAGCGCATCAGATGGGTGGTCGATCTTTACTTTGGGGAAAGCAAACTTACCGTTGGTCAGATTTGGATTTTGAGGCAAATGCTAAAGATGGTCACGGCGTGGATTGGCCAATTCGCTACAAAGACATCGAATCTTGGTACACGTATGTGGAGAAATTTGCAGGGATCTCTGGAGAGGCTTTAGGTCTTCCCCAGCTTCCTGATAGTCATTTTTTACCTCCGATGGAGTTGAATTGTGTGGAAAAGCATGTAAAGCAACGAATCGAAAAGGAATACAATGGCAGAAACATGATCATCGGTCGTGTTGCTCACTTGACCGAGCCGCTCAATGGTAGAGGTAAATGTCAATTCCGAAACCGATGTGATCGAGGTTGTCCATACGGTGCTTATTTCAGTAGTAATGCAGTGACTTTGCCTGCAGCAAATGCGACTGGAAATTTAACAATCAGACCTTTCTCCATCGTCCAGTCCATTGTTTACGATGAAGCGCTAGGCAAAGCAACTGGGGTGAGAATCATCGATTCGGAAACAAATGAGGAAATCATCTATCAGGCGAAAATCATTTTCTGCAATGCCTCGACGCTGAGTACCACTCAGATATTGATGAATTCCACTTCAAGCCGGTTCCCAAATGGCCTGGGCAATGACAGCGGCGAACTTGGCCATAACTTGATGGATCATACCTATCGGGTAGGAGCCAGCGGGTTGGTGGATGGTTTTGATGATCAGTATTACAAAGGTCGAAGACCGAATGGAATCTACATCCCACGGTATGTCAATTTGAAAGACGGGCCTCAATCTGATAAATTTGTCAGAGGCTTTGGATACCAAGGTGGAGGAAGTCGTGCAGGTTGGGGTCAAGGCACCAATAGGAAAGACTTCGGGGGAGAATTTAAAGACAAGATCATGAACCCAGGACCTTGGGAATTTTTCATTACTGGCTTTGCAGAGGCACTACCCAATCATGAAAATAAAGTCTATCTCAACAAAGAAGTGCTGGATAAATGGGGGCAGCCAACCTTGTCCATCGATGCCGAATGGGGACCAAATGAATTGGCGATCAATGCCCAAATGCGAATCGATGCCAGAGAAATGCTGGAGCGAGCGGGATTAAAAGAAATCGTGGACTTCGATAACAAGCATGAAATGGGCTATGGCATCCATGAAATGGGCACAGCGCGGATGGGCAAAGATCCTAAAACCTCCGTACTCAATGGCATGAACCAAATTCATGCCTGCAAAAATGTATTTGTTACTGACGGTGCAGCGATGGCATCTTCCTCTTGCGTCAATCCCTCACTTACCTACATGGCATTGACTGCTCGTGCAGCAGACCATGCGGTATCCGAACTTAAAAAATTAAATCTCTAAGCTATGAATAGAAGAGACGCTCTACGAAAAACAGGTATGCTAGCTGGTTCAGCAGTAGCTATTCCTAGTCTGTTTTCACTCCTTCAATCTTGTAGTCAGACCCCAAGATTGGGCTGGGTTCCACAATTTCTAAATGAGGATCAGGCACAATTTATCAGTTCATTTGTAGATACTATCCTTCCCAAAACAGAGACTCCGGGAGCTTTGGATGTAAAGACGGATATCTTTTTAGACCTAGTCTATGCCAAAACCTATTCTACCGAAGGACAAGCAAAAGTAAAAGCAGACATAGACCAATTCAATGCAGACTGTAAAACCAAGTATGGAAAAGTTTTCGCCGAGTTAAGTTCGGAAGATAAAACTGCTTGCCTTAAAGATCAAGAAGCTACTACTGCCACTTTCAATCGGGGAGTTTGGGGAACTGCAGTAGGGGCACAAGAGCCTGTTGGATTCTATCGTCAATTGAAATCTCAAGCACTTTGGGGTTATTTCAGTTCGGAAGAAATAGGCAAAAATGTGTTGAGTTACGATCCGATTCCAGGAGAGTATTTAGGTTGTATTCCGGTTTCTGAAGTCGGTAAAGTTTGGAGTTTATAATTCATAAAAGTGATTTAGACTTTCGCTCGCTTTAAAAAATTTGAAGTGAATTTCCAGAGGGGATATGATGAATGCTGATACCCGTAAGATTTTTCCCTAGCCATTCTGCCATAAATTCTGATCCTCCTTCTTCACTGGCGGAGTGACCGATCACAATTAAGGAGAGCTTTTCGCCCATCTCATTTGCATTTCGAATGTATTCGGGAGTTTCCCATTCAGGAGATTCTCCGACAATGATCACATCAGGTTTTTCTTTCATCGCCATTTCCATCTGCCTTCTGCCACCCATAGCGCCAGGAAGGAGTAAAACTTTGGAAACCGTCTGATCTAGGTCGCCCACATACCGCATTGCAGGGACTTGCATCTTGGATTTGAGATGATTGATCAAATTGCGAAGCGAAGATTTCGGGATATTAAGCACTGCATTTTGCTTGTAATATGCCTCCCAACCCAACTGAGCCACCACTCCCGCTTGGACCCCATCGACTGTAAGCGAATGCACGTAATTGTGATTTCGCCAGACTGCAATTCCATGTTTTTCCAGTAATTCTGTTTTGTATTTGTAAACTGGATCATTTTCCAGCCATTCGGTTTCATCGAGGTGATTGTAAAAAGTAGGCTCGTGAGCGATGATGAAATTCGCATTCAGATCAATGGCCTTTTGAATTACTGTGATGGTCGCAAACATCGTAGTTACAATTCCCGTCACAACTTGGTCTTTACTTCCGGATTTTAAGGTGTCCACAGTTTTTTCAAAAGGAGAATCTGGAACAGCAGCGATAAACTTATCCATGATTTCGCCGACAGTATATGCTATTTTTGGCGACTGCGAAAAGAGTGAAAAGGGTTGTAAAAATATTCCAGTGCCTATCCAAGCAGAAGTTTTTAGGATAAAGTTGCGGCGTTGATTTGAATTTTGATCTTTCATGTTTGGAATTGATTTCCCCTAAAATAAAAAAAACCGAAGAGCTTTCGACCTTCGGTTTTTATGTGACCTTGAAATATTAGACAATCGTACTTTCAGAAATATCAGTTCACAGATAGATTAGAGATCCAGATAAAGCGTTTTCCCTCAGCGTTCAGATGATCCTGTGCGAAAGTTAGTGGACCTACTTTGGTCTCATTTTCCCAGGTCCAAGTGGCACCTTGCTCTCCATTACCTCTTCGGAATGTCCATTCCAAAATCTTGTTGTTTTCATTCAGATATAGATCATAAGCATCTCCTGGAGTGTAGCCATCCGCGGAGTTATAAATAATGGTCAGCTTGGTAGAATTGGTTCCTTTAAGAGGAGAGCTAACTCCTTCCTCCGTCTCAAAAGTATACCCTGAGTCCCAGCCGAGCTGGAATGGCATCATCGCCCAATATTTATCATTGATAAATGCCTTATCAGCTGGAGGAAGAGAATCGGATAATAAGCTATATGAATAGGTAGTATCCGAATCAGAATAGGCTACAGTTTGATCTTTCATATTCCAGAGGTAAGATCGCGAAAGAACATTAGCGGAGTCCCGCTGTACGTTCCAAGTGAACTCAAGTGTATTAACCTGATCCATTTGATCAAAGCCATAGGCCATCGACACTTTCATCGGTAGTGTATCCGGAGTAGTTTCTTTTGGCTGGCAAGCCACTAGAAATCCGATGAATAAGAAAGCAATAATCAAGTTTTTCATAGGAGATGGTTTTTGTCAAAGGTAACAGAATCAGAGTTCTCATTGTTTTTCAAGCCAATTTTTATACTTCCGATATTCAAATATTCCATAGATTTTTTTTATAAATCTGAAGTACCTCGTTAGGATTAGCATCCCAAGGAAAAGATTTGAAGGGAAGATTTTCTTTTTCTTTTTGGCGGTACCCAATAAGATTGATTTTGCCACCCAAGAAGCCGTTTGCTTAGGATAAGCTTTGGGAATATTGTTGCCTGCAGAATCAAAGAATTTAGTGTCGGTGGCTATGGGAAAGGCTAATGTGACCCAATCTCCTGTTTTTTCGGACCAAATGGTTCTTGCCCATTGGAGCAAAGCCGACTTGGTCGATGCATAAAGACTGTAGCCAGGGATTGACCAAAAAGACATCGCCGAGGCAGTAATGATCAATCGGAATGGCTTTCCTGGAAATATTTCCCTAATCATAAACCCGATTTGAATTGGGCTATGGACATTGAGTTGGAATAGGCTGTCCATTTCCTTCCAATTTTGGTTTTCTGCGGGGCCGTACTCTGCTTTTCCTGCATTTGCAAAGCAAAAATCGACATGGGTCCAGTTGGCATTAACCCAGTCAATAATCAATTGATTTCCAGATTTCTGCCTTAAATCGCAAGAAACTATTCCTTTGATTGCCGGAAATTCATTTTTCAATTCTTCTAAATTTTCCGTGTTAATATCAACTAACAGAAGGTTCGGATTAGAGAGAACGAGTTGCCTGACCAGTTCCAATCCTATCCCGGAGTTTGCGCCGGTAATGATACAATTGGTTTGGGAAAAGGCTTTATAAAACATATTCCGGAGTCGGGAAATTAATTCGAAAAGGGTTGATTTTTACTGCAAAAAGTGGTTTTTGAGATCGTATATCCGGGAAATAAGCGCTATCAATTTCTTTGATTTTCATTTTGGCTAATTTTCCCCAGCCACTCCCGGTAGGTTTTGTGAAATAATCCACATTATTCAGAAACTGGTGTAGATCAATTGGTAAAAAGGAGGTGCTAGCGGGAAAAGGGAATCCAAAAGAGCTGACTTCGCAAGAAAAAACAGGGCGGTCTCCAGAAATAATATTGATAGAGATTTTTCCATTTTCTTCTTCCCACGAAATGGGTAAGGTGTTTTTTGGGATACCCCAATTCGATCTACCATTTTGAGTACTGGCTTCGGAATCGACGTAGATTTTGGTGATGCTTTGTTTGCCATGAGGGGAAAACTTACCGGGAATAAATAATAATTCACGGTAAGGTCCAACGGGAGAATTTTTGTAGTTAACCAACATTAAGTAGCCGAGACCACCTTTAAATTTCCCTATTAATTCGGGCGGAAGTTGAGCGAAAGTTTCTACCCATTTCTTTGAAAATTTGTAAACTAAAATAATTCCTTCCCCTTCCAGTTGCCAAGGTGCTGGCGCTTGATAGTAGTACTTCGATGCTGCGGTCGAACTTGAATTATTTTCATCCATAAGGGGAGGGGCTAACGGCGGTCCAACCTCCGTCGATGATCAAGGTTTGGCCGGTAATATGTCTTGCAGCATCCGAGACTAGAAATGCGGCAGCGGCGGCTATATCTTCCACATTTGCGGGACTTCCGACAGGGGTGAGTTTAGACCATATTTTTACATATTCTGGATCAGAAATAGTGCGGTTTGTGATCGTAGCCCCAGGGGCAATTGTGTTAATGCGGATTCCCAATGGAGCAAGCTCCAGGACTAGATTTTTAGCAAGCATCTCAATAGCAGCTTTGCTCATGGCATAGGCGGCTAGATTTTCATGACTTTGGTGGGCCGTGACTGATGAGGTATAAAGAATAGCCCCTCCAGCGGGTTGATCTTTCATGATCTTTGCGGCAGCCTGGGTAAGAAAGAAAGTTCCTGCTTGATTGATCCTACTTACTTCCATGAAATCTTCTCTGGAATAATCGAAAAACCCACCAAACAGGGTAATGCCTGCATTTGCAATGACGATGTCCACCGATCCAAAATTGGAGATGGCAGTTTTAATTAAGGTTTCAATAACCTGCTCAGAACTGGCATCTCCGGGGACAGGGATAGCTGACATACCATAATGATGAGAAATTCTTTTGCAAGCCTCATGAGTAAGCCCTCCTTCTAGGTCATTCAAAACCAGATTCACGCTTTGAGCCGCCAGTTTCTCGGCAATAGCTAATCCTATTCCCTGCCCTGCTCCAGTGATGATTGCTGTTTTTTTAGTTTTCATTTTCTGTTAATGTGAATCACGCTTGACTTCTGACCCCGAGCTTCCTTGAAGGAAATCAAAATCTACTCCCTCGTGAGCTTGGTTGACTTTGTCCAAAAACAAATTCACGTAACCTCTTTCATAAGGAAGCTTTGTAGGTTGGAACGCAGCTTTTCTATTAGCCATTTCCTCCTCTGAGATAAGGAGGTTTAAGGTTCTATTTGGGACATTCAGCTCAATCATATCGCCATTTTGCACGAATGCTAATGGGCCGCCAATCGCAGATTCTGGAGATACATGCAGTACCACCGTACCATAGCCAGTCCCGCTCATTCGTCCATCTGAGATACGGATAATATCCTTGATCCCCTTTTCCAAAAGCTTCATTGGTAAGCCCATATTCCCTACTTCTGGCATCCCAGGGTAGCCTTTCGGCCCTACGTTTTTCATGACCATCACACAGTTTTCATCGATATCAAGTGCTGGGGAATCGATGATAGCCTTGTATTCATCAATATTTTCAAAAACAACCGCACGTCCGGTATGCGTAAGTAAGTGTGGACTAGCAGCGGATGGCTTTATCACTGCTCCATTCGGGCAGAGATTTCCTTTGAGAACAGCAATTCCTGACTCTGGTTTTATTGGATTTTCAAAAGTTCCAATCAGATTCCGATCATAACATTCTGCTTTCGAAATATTTTCTCCGATAGTTTTTCCATTGATCGTGATTGCGTCGGTATTAAGTTGTTTCTCGATTTCTTTCATCACCGCAGGCAGGCCGCCGGCGTAGAAAAGATCTTCCACCCAATGCTCACCTGATGGCTGTACGTTAGCGATTAGGGGAATTTTCGAAGAAAAATGATCAAAATCAGTCAGGTCAAGTTCCACTCCAATCCGTTTTGCAATAGCTGTTAGGTGTAGAATGAAATTGGTAGATCCTCCCAAAGCAGCATTTACCATGATTGCATTCTCAAACGCTTTTCGGGTTAGAATTTTGGACATTTTCAGATCCTCATTGACCATTTCCACGATCCTCATACCTGACATGTGGGCTAGTACTTTCCGCCGGGAATCTGCCGCTGGGATGGTCGCGTTATCAGGTAGAGCCAAACCAAGGGCTTCGACCATTGCCGCCATTGTGGAGGCGGTCCCCATTGGTGCGCAATGCCCCACTGAGCGGGACATCGCTGCTTCGGCAGCAATAAAATCTTCTTGGGAAAGTTTTCCCAATTTAAAGTCTTCCGCAAATCTCCAGACATCTGATGTGCCGATTTTCTTGCCTTTAAATCTTCCTACTAGCATCGGTCCACCGGAAACCACCAAAGTTGGAATGTCTACTGAGGCTGCACCCATGACGAGTGATGGAGTAGTCTTGTCACAGCCGCACATCAAGATGACACCATCCATAGGATTGGCTCGGATGCTTTCTTCTACATCCATGCTAGCCAGATTTCTAAAAAGCATAGCTGTTGGCTTGATGGAGCATTCTCCAAGGGACATTACTGGAAATTCGAGTGGAAACCCACCAGCTTCCCAAATACCTCGCTTCAATGCTTCTGCCAAATCTCTAAAATGTGCATTGCAGGGGGTCAGTTCTGACCAAGTGTTACAAATACCGATAACTGGCTTATCCCCTTCGAAAAGATGATGGGGGAAGCCTTGATTTTTCATCCAAGAGCGGTAGATGAATCCATCTTTTCCGGTTCGTCCGTACCATTCTTGGCTGCGAAGTTTCTTTTTGGTCATAGGTCTTTGGGTTGAGAGAATTTTGGCAAGAAGGTACCAAAAAAAATGAAAATTCTGAAGCTGCGACCTAAATAGGGGTTTTATTAGTAAGAAAAGATTGTTTTAGCAATCTTTTTCCATCCGATCAAGCGCAGTACTGAGCGCGTCCAAGTCGATGGTAAAATCTGTTGTGATGGTATCGGCCTTATCACCTTTATTTAGCGTGTAGTAGTAAGGTAGCCCAAGTGCGGCAGCTAAGTTAAAGTAACATTGCGTCTTAGCGTCATCAAGATTGCGTAGTTCAAGGACTTTGGTGTTTGGAGCGAGAAAAAGCATATTGGTCAAGGCTGCTCCATGAAGTGAAACCAATATTTTACTTTCACTCATCAATTGAATTTGCTGTTTTAAATTGAGCTTTTCTGCATAGAAAATTTCAAATCCTCGTTTTTTGAGAATCAACTCTACTTCTGTTTCGTTGTGTGCTTTCCGTTTTCCAGCTAGTTTTCTGCTGATGTAGACTTTTCGCCAAGGCTCAGATGCAGTTTTAAAGCTGAGCTTTTCCCTGGTTTTTTGTGTCAGTTTCAAATTGAAATTAGGAAAAGAAGCAGTCCGAGCCGTAAGAATCAAGGTGCTTACTTGCAGGTTTTGATTGGATTTGAAAAATAAAACCTCCGCACCGATTAGTTCGAGGGATTCACTTACAAAAGCTAAACTTTGGTAAGAATAAGGTAATAGAACAGGCGCTTTGGGATCGCGCTCCAGCCCTTCCCAGATTCTAGGAAGACAATCCGTCATCCAATGAAAATAATTTGGACTCCACTCATCAATAATCCAAATCCCTTTGGGGATTTTTCGCCAAGATTTCGGGACACAGTTAATTGCGCGCTTAGCAAATTGAAGCGGGCCTAAGTTTGCAACATGGGTATGTGAAGCGTAGAATTTGAATTCACCGGGAGCAAAGACAGTATCTTGAAGAATCCAGACATTCTTTAAGTGTATTGGATGAAGTCGCTCGAAAGAAACTTCTAAAGCCCTCCGGAATAGGGGCAAGTCTTTTGGGTCAAGATTGATCGGTAGAGTTCTTTTGACGGTGATTTCTTGGCGCAATGGAAAATCATTTTTGATGAAAGAACAATCGGGAGGGTAGCCCTCCCGAATGCTTAAGCTATTCGCTCTATTTGTGCCCCGAGTGCATTCAATCGTTCATCGATTTGCTGATAGCCTCGATCAATTTGTTCGATGTTATCTATAACGGAAGTGCCATTAGCAGATAGTGCAGCAATCAACAAGGACACACCCGCTCGAATATCTGGTGAAGTCATCCGAATGCCACGAAGTGGGTATTTCCGATCTAAACCAATTACTGTAGCGCGATGCGGATCACAAAGAATGATCTGTGCTCCCATATCAATCAGCTTATCAACGAAGAATAATCTGGATTCAAACATTTTCTGATGTATCAAAACAGTTCCCTTAGCTTGTATCGCAGTGACCAAAATAATCGATAGCAAATCCGGAGTAAATCCAGGCCAAATCTGATCGGCAACCGTCAGGATCGATCCATCTATAAAAGTTTCAATCTCATAATTTGACTGTGCTGGAACATAGATATCATCTCCACGAAATTCCAGCTTGATTCCCATTCTTCGAAAAGTCTCTGGAATAATCCCCAATCGGTGAATTTGACAGTCTTTGATCGTGATCTCAGACTGCGTCATGGCCGCTAAGCCAATAAATGATCCAATCTCAATCATGTCTGGAAGCATGGTATGATCCGTGCCTCCTAATTTATCTACCCCTTCAATATGAAGTAGGTTTGATCCCACTCCAGTTATTTTGGCACCCATTCGATTGAGCATGTCACAAAGTTGCTGCAAATAAGGCTCACAGGCGGCATTGTAAATGGTAGTCTTGCCTTCAGCCATTACTGCTGCCATCACGATATTTGCCGTGCCAGTGACAGAAGCTTCGTCCAGCAGCATGTATGCGCCTTTTAGATTTTTCCCATCAATGTGGAAAATCTCATTGGCAGCATCGTAGTGGAATTTGGCGCCAAGTTTCTGAAAACCAAAAAAATGGGTGTCCATTCTTCTTCTCCCGATCTTATCTCCTCCCGGTTTGGAAAGTTTTCCTGTACCAAAACGTGATAAGAGTGGGCCGAGAATCATAACTGAACCTCGTAAAGAAGAGGCTGTTTTCAGGAAGTCTTCTGTTTCCAGGTAGTCGAGATTCACTTGATCAGCTTGGAATGAATAGGATTCTGGTCCTAGTTTTTCAACTTTCACACCCATGTCGCTAAGCAATTCGATCAGCTTATTGACATCTCTGATGTTTGGGATTTTATTAATCGTGATCTTCTCCGAAGTGAGGAGAACAGCACAGAGGATTTGTAACGCTTCGTTTTTTGCTCCTTGTGGGGTAATTTCTCCTTTAAGTTTATTGCCACCGACAACCCGAAATGATCCCATTAATTTCTTCGTTTTTTTTGTGCAACCGGTCTTCGGTTTTTATTATTATGTGCCCCATTTCGCTTATTTTTTCCTGGAGGGTCCACTGCGATAGGTAGTTTGAAATCTCTTCTGGTATTGGACTCGAAGAGGCTGTTTTCTTTTACCTTTTCCAGATCAATATGAAGTTTGCCTTTGGAGAGGGTCTTGATGTCATCAAGTATTATCCCGTCGTCAAAATTGTCACGATTCCAAGTAGAATGAAAGCTTCTCATTAACTGACCTATGTAAATGATTGCAGCTTCCTGCTCTTCATCATCCTCGATCTCTATAGCCTGCTCGATGAGTTTTTCGATATTTCTTCCGTAGTGCTTGAATTTCACTTCACCTTTGGGATAGCCGATGGGCATAGGTCTCTTTCCAAGCAATTCTTTCTCAGGCATAGGAAAAGGCGCGTCTACATCTAATTTGAAATCAGACATGATATACACGTCATCCCACAGTTTTTGGTCGTTTTCCAGTTTCCAAGTTGGGTTGAGTTGCTTGATGATCTCAATGACTGTAAAAGCACTTTGGGTACGCTTCTCACGATCTTCGATTCCGGTGATGTGATCAACCAAGCGTTGGATGTTTTTGCCGTATTCTTTCAAAATGTTGTGTTTGTAAGGTTTTTATACTCAATAAGCCGCCCTTAAATTGCGTAGCAAAAGGTAATGAAAAAAATTACCAAAGGATAAGGGCGCAGGGATTAGTCTATAATTCTGAGCTTTGCAAAGCTAAGTAATAATGTTTTCTCACCAAAATTTTCAAATTCGATACTTG
>Ga0136655_1000832_pt1 | contig 14108 bp, 12 predicted proteins | sample CPBDNA_2_FD_94863 | JGI IMG/M metagenome (GOLD analysis project Ga0136655, IMG submission 94863) | Freshwater to marine salinity gradient microbial communities from Chesapeake Bay, USA - CPBay_Spr_15_0.8_DNA (version 2) | ecosystem: Environmental > Aquatic > Marine > Coastal | place: USA...
CCGATCTTCCCTCTCCAGAGAGGTTATCAGTCGCATACATCCATTTAATGGGTAATAAATTAAATTTTTGTTCTAGAGTGGTTGCCTCACCTGTCCCTGCTGCGGCCATCGCCGATAATCTGTCCACAACTCTTCGCGCCCCTTCCATATTATATTTATAATATATATAATATTTTTTTTTATATTTAATTATTATAAATGAAAATTTTAGGATTTAATGTGCCAGATATGATTATGAAATTATGTAAGCCTGCGCAAGTTTATTTAATTCTTTCTTTAATCAGTTTAACTCTTTATATTATCTCTATGTTAAATGTTCATGATCAGGTATTAGAAGTTGAACCTGAAGGAGAAGGTATTCATCATTATACTCTGAGTGGGCTAGTCATCAAAATGATATTTACAATCTTATGGATTTATTTATTAAATTATATATGCCAATTTAAATATGGTAAAAAGATTGCTTGGTTTATAGTTCTCTTACCATTCTTTTTTATGGGATTAATGTTAATTGGTTTAATGTGCGCTGTATCATTTATTGCTTTACAGAGTAGTAAAAATAAAGAATTACAAAAAAAAATTGATAGCAAACCATTAGATAATCCACCTCAAGAACCTAAAATGATGAAAGGAGAACCATTATCAGAATTATTAAGATAAATAATTTTAACCTGAACAATTTTCACATGCATTAGGATCTAATGTAAATTGAATAGCTTTTGATGAAGGACGACTTCTTAAATAATAGATACCTGTTTTTAATCCATTTTTCCATGAATATGAATGCATATTACTCATCGTTTTTAAATTCGGTGATTCTAAGAATAAATTCATACTCTGACTTTGACAGATAAATTTACCTCTACTAATCGCCATATCAAGTATATTCTTTTGTTTGATTTCCCATACAGTTTTATATCTATTTTTAAGAATATCAGGAATTTCCTGTATATTTAATACTGAACCATCATTTGCTATAATTTTATCTTTTAACTCTGTGGACCATAATCCTAATGATATTAAATCTTCTACTAGATAATCATTCATTACCATATATTCCCCTGATAAGACACGTCTAGTATAAATATTAGATAAGATAGGTTCAAAGCATTCATAATTACCTAGGATCTGAGCTGTTGATGCTGTAGGCATAGGTGCTACAAGTAAACTATTTCTTACACCATATCTTTTAATATCTCTTCTTAATGATGTCCAATCATGATATATATCCGTAATATTCTTGTTCCATAAGTCAAACTGTAATTTACCATTATAAAGAGGTGAACCGATGAAACTACTATAACTACCTAAATATTCATCTCTATTTAATTCTTCGGGTAATACATTTTTAAGATATTTCTTTATTTTAAATATTTCATCTGATGAAATAAATTCATCATTAGAAGGTGAATCATTAAATTTATCATTATATTTTTTATATGTTTTCATAAAAGGTAATCTATCTCTTGATATTTCCATCGACGCTTTTAATGATCCATAATAAATACATTCAAAAATTCTTTCATTTAATTCTTTAGCTTCATCTGAATCAAACGCATATCCAAAATCAAAGAATACATTCGCTAATCCCTGAACACCTATACCAATAGGTCTATGTCTAAGATTAGATGTTTTAGTTTCTTTCGTGGGATAATAATTATAATCAATAATATTATTAAGATTCTTTGTTAGGTGTTCAGTAATCTTTTGTAGACCATCAAAATCATAACTTGGTTTTAAATATTCATATAATTCAGTATAACCTCCGATATGAGTATTTTTATAATTATCAGTTCTATAAATCTGAGGAAATTTAACTCCATGAGGATGTAAACCAGATAAATTTGTTAACTCTTTGTAATCTTTAACTTCATAATGAATATTCATTTTATTTAATAATCCCTTTGCTAATTCACAATAGACGCATTTAGGTTTACTAAATACTCTGAATACTAAATCATTTGTATCTTTCTTTTTAACAAATTTCTTTAATGAAATACTTGCTAAATTACATACCGCTGTTTCTTCAGGAGATGTATATTCAACAATTTCAGTACATAAATTAGATGATTTAATAGTTCCTAGATTTTGCTGATTAGATTTACGATTACAAGCATCCTTATATAATAGATATGGAGTTCCTACTTCTATTTGAGAAGTTAAAATCGCAGACCATAATTCTCTTGCTTTAATTGTTTTCCTACTCTTTCCTTCTTTCACATATTTATCATATAAAGTATTAAATTCTGAGCCCCAACTATCACTTAAACCAGGACATTCATGAGGGCAGAATAATGACCAATCACCGTCAGATAATACTCTTTCCATAAATAAATCTGGGATCCAAAGGGCATAAAATAAGTCTCTTGCTCTTTCTAATTCATTACCATGATTCTTTTTAAGTTCAATAAATTCAAAGATATCAGCATGCCAAGGTTCTAAATACATCGCAAATGAACCATTCCTCTTGCCGCCTCCTTGGTCAACGTACCGAGCTGTATCATTAAATACTCTTAACATAGGAACTAAACCGTTTGATACACCATTTGTTCCCGCAATATGAGAATCTTTTGCCCTAATATCATGAATACTTAATCCAATACCACCAGCGTGTTTAGAGATTAAAGCACAATCTTTAAGAGTATCATAAATACCCGTGATACTATCTTCTTTCATTGTTAAGAGAAAACAACTAGCGAATTGTTCTCTATTTGAACCAGCATTATAAAGAGTCGGTGTAGCATGAGTAAAATAATGATCACTCATTAATTTGTAATTTTCTAATGCTTCATCTAAATTATTTCTATGAATCGCTAAAGAAACTCTCATTAGCATATCTTGAGGTCTCTCAATAATTTTACCATCTGTTTTATATAAATAACTCTTTTCTAAAGTCTTAAAACCAAAGAAATCAAAATCATAATCTTTCATATAATCAATGGTATTATCAATAAGTTCTTTATTTTCTTGTACTAAATCATATAAATATTTAGCGACTAATGGTTTATGATTTCCATTCTTATGATAATTATAAAGTAATTCTATCTTTTCTGAAAAAGTATTCTTAGTATTTTTATGATGATTAGAAATTACAATCCTACCAGCAAGAGTTTTAAATTGAGGATTTTTACTATACATTGCAATAGAAATCTGACTAGATAATTCATCTAACTCAGTTGTTTTTACTCCATCATGAATTTCTTGAATAACTTTTTGTGCCACAACTGTTTCATCGATATTTAATGATTTTTTAAATTCTGAACCTTGTGATAATGACTTAATACGATTAAGAATTTTATCAAAGGATACTTCTTCATGTGAACCATTTCTTTTTTGTACACGCATTTTAGTTGTTTCTACTTGATACATTTAATATGATATCAAATTTTTAAATAGAATAAAATTTAAAAATTGAGAAAATAAAATAGTTTTGAAATACTTAAAATAATAATTCTTAATAAAATATAAATATGAAAATAGCTGTCACAGGTAAAATGTGTTCAGGGAAAACTACTCTTTGTAATTATTTATGTGAAATTGAACCTAGATTTCAAATATTTTCATTCGGTAAAAAAGTAAAAGATGTGGCTTCAGATCTTTTTAATATGGATCCTCAAATAAAAGATAGAACTCTTTTAACAAGTATCGGTCAAAAAATGAGAGAAATAAACAAAGATGTATGGGTTAATTATGTAATTCAACAGTGTAAAGATGTAGAATATTGTCTGGTTGATGATTTAAGATATCAAAATGAATATGAAGCACTCGTTAAAAATGGATTTAAAATTATTCAATTAAATATTTCAAATGAATTACAAGAATATAGAATCCGAAATATTTATCCAAATAATTATGAAGACCATCTTTTAGCGAGAACTCATCTTTCTGAAAAGAATACTTTTAAATGGCTAAATGTTAGCAATAGTGTAAGCGTTAGCGATGGTAGTCATCCTCATTTAAGTATAGATTCATCTGAAGATAAAGAAGCTATAAGGAATTTAATAAGAGAATTTATATTATAATTATTATAATATATGACTTATATTGATGAATTAATTAAGGGTATATTTTTATTAATTATGGCTGTTTCTGGTAATTTTGCAGCTGAAACACTTGGTTGTAAAACACAAAAATTACTCAGTGAAAATATGATAGCAAAACATATTGTAATTATATTAATAGTATATTTTGCTATTGATTTTACATCTGGAGAATCTAACTCACCATCAGAAGTAATGATATTATCGGGGACGATTTACTTATTATTTATTTTATTTACGAAAATGGATATCACTTTTACAATTATCGTTTTTTCTTTATTAATTATTACATATGTAATCACAAATTATATTAATTATTATAAAGAAAATAATGAAATGAATATTGATATCATTCTTCTAGAAAAGATTAGAAATTATTTATATGTATTTATAATTATTTTAATTTTAATAGGTTTCATTCTTTACTTAATAAAACAGAAAAGAGAACATTCAAAAGATTGGTCATCGTTGAAATTTTTATTTGGAATAACCAAATGTAAGTCATTATCTTCATAATTATTCATTCGTTTATAAAATATTTTTATTTAATCATAAATTTATTATGAATAACCCTTACCTGATACCAATCACAAAAATGCGTATTCCTATAGATAAATGGTTAAACACAAAGGTTAAATATGAAGAAAATTTAACAGTTAAAGATATACTAGAAGATATGAATGATAAAACATATGAATGGATAATTGATAAAGATGATTTATCATTGGTTACCGATTATGATTCATTTAAAAATGATTTTATATCTTTAATGTATGATTATAATAAAAGAAGCAATTATGATAACTATCATATGAGTGAAACAGAGGAAGATTTATATGATTTAAAATATTTAGAAGAGATTAATAGATTATTTTTATCATTAAAAAGATTAGATGATTATTACAATACGAATATTATTCAGGGAGATTTTAATGAATACTTTGAATACATAAAGTGTAATACAACTATTCAAGAATTTAGTGATGATGAAAATTCAGGTGATGATGATTTATTAGAAATATAATCTATATTATAGTAATATGCTTAATATTGAAAAACTAAGTGATTTTTCTAAATTTAAAAGCGACGGTATTCCTTTTTCTTTTATGAGAAAACAAAAACGTGCTAAAAAGACAAAGAAAAATAAAAAAAGCCGTTCTCCAAGTAGAAAAAGGAGGATAACTCGTAGAACAAAAAAGAAACCTATTAAAGTTCCGCCAAAAGGAGTTATTATCAGGAAAAAGGGTAAACTTTATAAGAGCGATGGAAAACGATTAACTTTAATAGAATAGTTACAATCTCTGGTAAGTTTACAATCTACGATAAACTAATAAATAAGGTGAATATTTCATTAATTTATCTTTAGTCACCCTTGATACATGACTATCATTATATTCATACCATTTTTCATCTAAATAATTCTTACAAACTGCATAATAATGACCACCACCCAGGTTACCACTATGAATCGCCATACCATTCAGTGAATATTTATTACTTTTATTTTTACTGTAATTTATATTATAATCTTTTAAGTCTAGAGTTAAAGGATATTCTAAATATTTATCTATTTTTTGATTACGATTATATCTTTTTAAAAGAATAAATAAAACATCCGAAGTTTTCCATAATCTTGTTTGTTTAAAGGGTCTTACTTGATTTTTACAAGCATCGCATTTCCATAAATTTTCACTATCTAATCTATATTTTTTCATATATTGTGTTAAACAACAATCCAAAGATTTTGATTCATTAGGTATTTCTAATGATAATACTTGTATAGGATCATGATTTGTTGTATAATATTCACAATCAGTACAACTTGTAATTCCTAAAAGCTGTGAATAAAAATTCTCAACGATATATGAATAATCTTTTTCATAAAATCTTTTCCAAGTTTGATTACTCTTAAGATTTATTTTATCTGCTTCGTCTATAACTTTATCATTAAAACTCATTTCAACTTTTCTACTGACTCCTTGATGTAATAAATCAAGGAATAAGACTAAGAATTCATCGATATCATTTTGATTAAAATTACTGAAATATAAATCTTTTTCTAAACATATTTTCTGAAATCTTTTTAATAGATCGATAGGATTTATCATTTGTTTATTTTCATTAGACCACATTTGTCTTTGAAATTGAAACCATTCATAAAGTAATGAATCTTTATTTGCTCTTTTACATTCATTAAAAAAATTTTCATTATTTGGATGAAATACTATCAGATGACTTAGGTTCTGTAAAGCCGAATTCATATAACATGTATTTCCTAAATTAGCTAAACCTTTATTTCCGGCATGAATGGGTTTTTTATGATCAGGCATATTTACTTTACTTTAAATATCTATGATTTTTTTAAATAAATATACTTAAAATTATTTTATTTACTTAAATTATAAAAATGAGTGATACGGTTGATAACGTTTTGAATACTGTTGAAGAATCTGAACCTTCTGATGATGTTGTTGTTAGTGAGGAAGCGCCAGAAGAGGTTGCTAGTGAAACAGAAGCAGCCGAACATGAGCCTGTAGCCGAACCTGAGCCTGTAGCCGAACCTGAGCCTGTAGCCGAACCTGAGCCTGTAGCCGAACCTGAGCCTGTCTCTACTCGGGAAGTTGTTCAGAACGTCCAGGAAATTTTATCATCTACTGAAACAAATGTATCAGTAGATAATAGCGAATTAGAAAATCGTGTTAAAGTTTTAGAAGAAAGATTAGAAAAATTGATTGAAGTTTTAAAAATTACAAGTGAAAGATCCATTAGAAAAAAAATTAATAATTTATAATATTTGCTTAATTGGAGTAAGCGAGACCACCCATACCGCTCATGATACGAAGGACATTGTAGTTGACGGCGAATATTACAGAACGTGCAAAAACAGTAGCCCCTCCGGTATTTAATTGAGCATTATCTATGCGAGAGAAATTACACGTACCGGAAGGCTGGTGCTCTTCCGGTTTAAGGGCAAATGAATATACATTAATGGAGTCATTTTGGCAACTCACAGCATTACCAACAGTAGAGTCTAACCCGCCCGGACCAGTATGACATTCCCATACCTGGGTTCTAGAGAAATATCTGCTATCACGTGCCGCGAAACGATCGTGTCCATTTAATTTTAATTGATATTTTGTACCTACAGCACATGGGGCGGTATTTGAAGCAGAAGTTAAACCAGCGTCCACAGCGGCTGCGGTCCAAATTAATTCTTTAACTGGATGATTGAAGTTTAATTCCTGTGTTGCCGAAGAAAAACTCTGATCTTGAACCTGTTCAATTAAGTATTCGTGGGAAACCTGAGCGAAGCGACGTCTCTCATCAGTATCAAGGTAAATATAATCACACCACAATTGATTCGTGGGACTACCACTAGTGAAAAGACTCATCGCGTGATCCAATATAACCTTAACTTCGTGGTATTGAAGGGCAATGAGAGGTAACGCGAGTCCCGGATTACGACAAAACCAGAACTGTAAAGGTACTGTGATAACATATGGATGGATGCCGCCATGCACGCCACCCATTCCGCTCATATTCTGAAACTTTGTGCCATCGCCGGAGGTGTTATTCGTCGCTGCCCCGCCAGTAGGATTTACTTGAGTTAACTCGGCCCATGTCTCTAACCAAAGACCAGTATGTTTATCTATCTTTTGTCCACCTATCTCTAGTTCAACGCTCTTGATTACAGAAGAACCAACGTTATTGGTGTCTTCAGCGGTAATACCTGTCAGAGCCAAGTACATGCGATGAACTAAATCACCATTGCGAGAAATAGTGGCGGTACACCGACCATCTGCACCCACCGCTGAACCACTCCCAGAAGAACCGTTCCACGTCTGCTCAATAGCTTCCATAGAGAAGTTCGTGTGTCGTCTGTAGACAACCTTGAAGAAAGTAATCTGCGGGTTACCCGTAAGGTAAATATCCTGAGCGCCATAAGCTACAAGTTGCATTAATCCACCTCCCATATTATTTTTATACCTTAATATAGAAAAAAATTTTGGGGAAATTAAACTAATTAATTTTTCCGCTAAATCTTAAATTTAATTTTTTGATGAATCTTAAATAATATTTATTTTTATATTATATTTTTAAAAAAGTTATCTTAGAAAATAGAGATAAAATATATTAATTTAATTAGAATACTTTAGTTATAATACTTAGTTTATACTTTAGTTATAATACTTAGTTTATACTTTAGTTAGAATACTTGGTTTATACTTTAGTTAGAGTATGCTAAGCCACCCATACCACTCATGATACGAAGGACATTGTAGTTTACAGCGTAGATAGTCTGACTAGTATCGGGCTGTGTGCCAGTGAAATCAAGTTTGGCATTATCAATACGAGAGAAGTTACAGGTTCCAGATGGCTGGTGCTCCTCAGGTTTGAGGGCAAAAGAGTAAACATTAATCTTCTTTGCTAATGCCCCGGTTCTGGATCGAGGATCTTGTGCGCGAGCAATGATATCAACTCGTATGCTATCCGCTGCGGCCGGGTTAGCTCCAAAAATAACTCTGTCTAATTCTAAATATTCTTCATGAACAGCAGTGTATAAAGTAGAGATTACTGTAGCAATGGCAGTGGTGGTACCCCCATTTGTGGCACCCTCAGCCCCGGTCAATAAGGAGTCATCAACAAAAGTTATTTGTAGTAAATCACCGATCCTTACTAAGGGAGTGGTCGGAGTTACACCTGCAACCACATCAGGGTTGAAAATACCTAATTCATTGTTCGCCCCCGCCACTATTCCGACCTTATTAATTGTCAAAGCTGTAATTCCGTGGCCAGCCGGCCCGTAGGCACCGAGGATGACATTATCACCTGCCACCGAATTAGCTAATGGAATAGGAGTAGCAAGCAGTTGCGGTCTACCATTTAATACAATATTCTGACCCGGGACAGCAGTATGATAATCAAGGGGTTGTCTGAGCTGGAAATATTCCGATTGCTGAGCAGAGAAACGATCATGTCCGTTTAACTTAAGTAGTGCAGTATCATAGTCGGCGGTTGCTTGATTCGTCCAAATTAATTCCTTAACAGGGTGATTAAAGTTTAATTTTTCCGATGTTGTATTACCGAATGTCTGTTCCTGAATCTGCTCAATAAGATATTCATGGGAAACCTGAGCAAAACGACGTCTTTCATCGGTGTCAAGATAAATGTAGTCACATAAAACCTTTCTGGTTCCGGTAGTGCCACCCCACAGACACTTAAGCTTGACTTCATGGTACTGGAGAGCAATTAGAGGTAAAGCAAGGCCAGGGTTACGACAGAACCAGAAGTTAAGAGGGACCTGAATCTGACCAACGCCGACAGCGTTTGCGTTAGAGCATCCACCAGTCATACACTGGAAGCCAGCAGCCTTTGATTCCGGTGTCGTTAAATCAGCCCAGATCTGATTCCATTGAGTAGTTTGTTTATCAATCTTCTGACCACCAATCTCAAGTTCAACATTATTAATAAGATTATTACCAAGGGCCGACGCATTTACAGTCACATCATCACAAGTAACATATACCTTGTAAACTAAATCACCATTACGAGAAATAGTAACAGTTCCATTACCAGAGGCATCTGAAGAACCATTAATCGTCTGTTCAATAGTCTCCATAGAGAAATTCGTGTGTCTGCGGTAGACAACTTTAAAGAAAGTAATCTGCGGGTTACCGGTTAAGTAAATATCCTGAGCACCATAAGCTACAAGTTGCATTAATCCACCTCCCATATTATTTTATACCCTAGTTTAGAAAAAAATTCAAATGAATTAAATTTAACTAAACTTTAACCTAATAAAAATGAAAATAATATTACCATTATTAAAGATTCATAGAAAGTTAATGGTTTAAACCGACTAGTATCTCCACCAGAGTTCTCTACTATCTTAGGCCACATCATATTATATGTAATTTGAACAACATATGCTTTGATTAAAAGCACTAATACTATCATAAAAAATATAGCAAATAATGTAGTAATATTTTCATCTTTAATCATTTTCTTCACTTTTATCTCTTCCTTTTAATGTTCCATTAAATATGCCAATCATAATTTATATATCTACTTTAGAAAATATTTTCTCGGTTTCTTCCTTATCCATCTCTAAATCCAATACTTGTTTTACAGGATTCATAATCTGATTTGATATATAAAATTCATAATCTAAGACTAATTGTTTTTCTTTAATATAATCAATATGTTCAATTCTATCACCTTGTAAAATAGTTATCTTTTTATATTTAGGTTGTGTCAAATCTTCGACCATAAAATTTTTATATTTAGGTTTACCATTTTTAAATTCACCTACTTGTCTGCGTTCCTTAATATTTTTATAACCAATAATTTCTTTTGTTTTTCCTTTATCAATATAAGCATAAGGAATTCTATCATTTGATTTAGGTTTATTACCAGGATCTCTTTCTGCCATTCTATCTGCTAATACTTTATGAGCAATACTTTGTGGATTTTTATAATAACCTCTTAATGATTTTGTAATTACAAAATATCGTAAAGAAAATTCACCATTTCTAATTTGAATTAGAGTATGTTTTAACCAATCAATAGTAGCATTAAAATCTTTATCAATCATAATTTTCTCAATTACATTTCCAAAGACATGTTTTACAATATGAGCATTATCTCGCCTCTTTAAAACAATACCCATAGAAGTGCGTTTACAATCTTCTGTATTAAATTCATATTTATCTCCTGTATATCTTTTCTTAGAGATAAGAATAAAAGGCCAGAATGTTTTCTCATATTCTAAATCTTGTGGATGACATAAGATAGGATCATCATATTCTGTATCTACACTACCATCATCATTTTCAGATATTAATTCTCCTTTAGTAATAAATTTACCAGCTTCTTGTCCACATTGTATACAATGAGCTAACGCTTCTTTACCTGTTAATAATTTTCCATCTTTTAAACGACTAAATTTTACAAATACCGAATCTGTATCTCCATAAACTACATCAGGTTCAGGATAATCTTTACCATATTTTCTTCTTGACCATTCTTTAACACCAAAAGAAGCATCCTCAATGCGAGATCTACCGACAGAAGTAGTACAAGCTGCTAACATCATTTTAAATATTGTACTTGTTTTAGCTCCTAATTGACCATAAACACTATTTGCTGTAACTTTATAAGCTAATTGTAAACCATCAAGGACTTTCTTTTTAAATTCATCAGATGTATTTTTCATTCTTTTTTTTGTGGCATTTCTCGCATCAAGAAGATCTCTTAATACAGATGGAATAATACCCATAGGTTCTTCGTCATCTTTTAAATTTTCAATTAAGTTTTTCATAAAATCTTTTTTTAAGAAATAACAAGTAGTCATTCCATCACCGAGTTTCTTTTCAATTGTATCACCTTTACCTGTATTAATATAACACCAGTTTTGATATTCTATCTTTTCATAATTATCTTCGCCGATAAGAGGTAATAGTGAAATATCTTCAATAAGAGTTTCATGAGATATATTCTTTTCAATAATAGATGAAGGATAAAGGGAAGCATAATCGAGGACGACAATAGGATCTTCTAAATAAATACCTGGTTTAGGATCTAATACAATAGCCCCTTCAAAACCATCAATACCTTTTTCAGCTTGATTACATATACGAATATACCATTCTTCTAATTCATAATCTTTAGGTTTTCTATAATTAGATACTCCATTCTCGGTTTCATCTTCAATAATCTGATTAAATATATCATCTTTTGATTTACCATTGTTATACATTTTGATATAATCATTTAATCGTGGTATTTTTTTCAGTTCAGGTATTCTAGTATTTCTTTCTAAGCATTTTTTAGCGACTACAGATGTAACTTTTACTCCCTGACCTCTTAAGAAGATAAAGGATGCTGGAACAGAAGATACATTTGCCATACCTAGATTATTAGGAATAATATCAAGTAATAATAAGAGATTAATACATAATTCACAATCCTGAACACAATACTTCGCAACTTCAGCTCTACCTGAACTACCACCCGTTTTATGTTTATCAAAGATATCTTGAGGTGAAATATCGTCTTTATTTAAGCACCATTCAACTTTATGATAGTTTACTAACTCTATTTCTAAATTGTCTACAAGAGTAATATATTTATCTTTTACAGATAATATTTCATATTTTTTACCATCATTAAATAATTCTTCACCGATATTATTATGAGTTCTAAATGAAATAAAATCATGATCTTTTAAATTTCCTGTATCGGAAACAACGATAATATTATTATCTACGCTTTTAAGTTTACCGCGCATAAAATGTGAAGCAACATTATCAAGTTTATAAGATTCTAAATTATGACCTTTTTGAACTTCTTTTTGAATATCAAATAAGATACGACCATCCATAGTAAGATAATTTAATGTATTATCTCCTAGAGCGCCACTACTTAGTTGTTGTTTTTTACATTGACATTTTTTAGATTTATGATCTTTAGATTTGTATTTTGTAGAATCCATTTTACCGAAATTAAGAAATTCTTTCATAGGGCATCCTTTACCATGCCACCAAGGATTATTACAATTTGATACACATGGGAATAATACTTCAGCTCTATCATAAATATATTTAAAATCAAAACCGAAAATATTATATCCCGTAATAAAATCTGGATCTTTTTCCACGATAATATCTTTCCACTTGAGTAATAATTCTTTTTCATCTTTACATTCTACAACATCTATACCTTCAATAGGATCACATATTTCACCCTTTTTAAGACCATTTTTATCGCCAATGACAAGAATATGTCTATATAGTTTTTTACTACTATAATCATAAAATACAGTTCCTATTTGAATAATAGGATCTCCTTCTACTTTGAGATTTATTTTATCGCATTCAGTTTCTATAATATCTTGTAACTCATTAATAGTTTTATCTCTGTCTTTATTTTTGATATCTTTTTTTAAGATATTTTCACATATATCAGTTTTACTTATTTCAGAAATTATATCATTGTAGAGTTCATCTGTAGGTAATTCATCATTAACGATTTTTAGTTTATTAACATTACTATATTTCCAGATACTATTTGATAAATCTTCACCATTAAAACCACAATTGAGTAATTTTAATATTTTAGAGTTTAAATCAATTGTAAAATCTTTTTTCCTGGAATCACTAATATTCTTAAGAATACTTTGTAAACTATCAAAGATATCAGCACTTAACTTTTTAAAGTTCTTCTTTGCTTGTGGAAAATCTCCGTGTAAACTATCACATTCAATATCAAAAGAAGCAATGCGATAATCACTAAGATCATCTTTCTTTAATGGTTTTACATCTGAAAAATCAGTATGATAATCATATTTACATTTAGGGAATAAATATGTAGATTCTTCTAATATTTTAATACTAATCCATCCTGTGGGTTCTATTTTACTATCATGAATAAATCTAATAATAGGATGAATACTACTTTCATAAAGATTAGAATTACAATCAGCTGATGTAGGAGTATTTCTCCATTCAGTTAATCTATCCAATGATGTAGTTGATGGTAAAGATTTAATATCTTTAAGATTATAATGTTTAATACAGAGACTAATAAATTTTTTCATGCTGTCATGTGTTTTAAATGATATTTTAGCGAAATTAAATCTTTTAGGTTTATTTTCTTGAATATTCCATTGTAAACCATAAAATTCATTACAAGTTTCCCTTTCACATTTTACAATATCTGAAAATATTTTATCATCTTTACCACTATCAGTGGGTTTTAATCCACAAACATCTTTTAAGAATTTATCTAAAATTAATCCATCCCAACTATCGGGGATTTTAATATAGAAATAAGGATTATATTTTTTAACATGAACTACTACTCTATCATTATTCTTATCAATACCGTAAATAGTAATTATGTATTGTTTTTGATTATATCCATCGGGTATATCATCACTAACAATATCTGTAATTTGAAATTCTAAAGTATCACTCATATTTATTTATTTAATGTAAGATATTTTTAGATAATATCAAATTTAAAAATTATCAAATTTTAAAATATAAAGATAGTATAGATGAAAGA
>Ga0136655_1000834_pt1 | contig 14104 bp, 15 predicted proteins | sample CPBDNA_2_FD_94863 | JGI IMG/M metagenome (GOLD analysis project Ga0136655, IMG submission 94863) | Freshwater to marine salinity gradient microbial communities from Chesapeake Bay, USA - CPBay_Spr_15_0.8_DNA (version 2) | ecosystem: Environmental > Aquatic > Marine > Coastal | place: USA...
AAACGTTACCGTTATAATCTTCCACCGCTACGTGTGGTCTCCCGTAAGCCAGTAATTTTAACTCTTTATTATCTTCCTTAGAAAGTTTTTTAAGAGTAAGATTTAAAGTCTGCTCGTAGAATACCGTACCGTTTTCTCTCGAAGCCGTTACCGTTTGCTCAAAGCTACTATTACCTTTTAATTCATATTTAAAAGCCGTAAGGTTATTAGAACTATCTCCCGTAAGATTAGTAATTTCGTCGTCTGTTTTAGTTACCGTTCCTAGATCTCCAAAATCTACGAAGTAAATATTTTTCAGACCACCGACTACGTCCTTACATGGTTCCTTACGCCCTCTTGTTAACTCGCATGCCATATCTTTTCTGTATTAAAAAAGGGTAGGCAGGCTCTTTGGCTTACCTACCCCTTTAAGTTAAACTATTCTAATTCTTAGTTAGCAGAGTTAGTAATACCGTATGTTACGATATCTTCTACTATCCCGTACTGAACTCCAGCCGTAAATCGCATTACTACGCGAACGTTATCCGAACCGTCTAGGTCGCTCATATCTAAAACCTTCACCTCGTTATGATCTGCAAGCAAACCAGTACCGAAGAAAATATTACTTTTCTCTGCGGCCATAGCCGTATTATCAGCTAATCCGTTAGCTACGAAGATTTTTACTCCGTCAAAAGTAAGAGATCCGTTATTCCACCATTGAGTTCCCATCGCGTTAGTACCCGCAGCACCTAGTCCAGAAGAACCAAATCCTCCTAAAGCTCTTACATAAGCTCTAGCAATATTCTGAGATACATATACGTTAAGATCTTCAGAACCGTAAAGAGCAGAAGGAATAGCGTCTACAATTTTACCTAGCTCTGTAATTACGTTAGCCGCAGTAACTGTAGTACCTGCAACTTCGTTCCCAGTAGGTAAATCTGCGTCTAAAGCGATTAGTGTAGTTAAACCGTTAAACTGTCCGCTTGTAGCAGTTGAACCTTCCCAAATAGAGTTTTCTGTTCTTTGAGCTACTTTAGCAGCTACGTGAGAAATTAAGAAATCACTAAAAGAAGGAGGTAAATCGTGATGCGCCGAATAGCCCATCTGAATCGCTTCCCAATCAGAGATAAAGTCTTTCTTACATAATTGTAAGTTGACCTGCTGGAATTCTGGTTGAAGAACTCTCTCAGTAAGGGTAACTGTAGAAGTCGCGTCGAAGTCGCATGAAGCGTCTTTTACGATATCATTTGTAGATACCTTCTTAATTACCTCTTTAAATTTAACATTAGGCTTGACCGTAATCCCGCCATTTTCGATAGTAGATCCGCTAAGTAAAGCTGCGCTGATATATTGACCAGCTGACTCACCCGCATATGTACTCGTAATTGAAGTTGTTGTTGCCATTTTATTTAATTATTAATTTTTGATATTTTACTTAATACTCTATCGTAAGTAGTCGTAGCTCTTTTTTGAGCAAATAGATTTAAATTACGTTCTACTTCTTTTTCGGGGTTATGCTTAACCTTAGGAATTTCGGAAAGCTCTTCTTTCGTTTCTTCCTTTTTAATTTCTTCGCTAAGTTCTTCCTTAGGCTCTTCAGAAACTTCTTCGCTCATTTCTTCCTTACTTTCGATCATAGCCTTAATCTCTTCAATCATAGACTTAACCTCCGCAAGTTCTTCTTTAGTAGCGTATCCCATTTCTTCTTTATCTTCTTCGAGTTCTGTTTCCTCGTTAAGACTTTCCTCGCTAGGCTCTTCTTCCTCTACAGCTGCGCCAATAGAATCGATAACTCCTTCTTCTTTGACAGTTAAAACGTTTCCGTCCTCTAGAGTATAATCCCCTACGGGTAATGCTACTTTTTCGTCCTCTGTAACGATAAAGACCTCTTCTCCCGCAGCGAAAGACTCTGCTTCGATAATAGTCCCGTTTTCTAAAGTAGCCGTCGCTAGTTTAACTTCTTCCGTTTCGATAGAAAGAAGCTCTTTTGCTTTTTTAAGTACTTCGGTTGCTTTCATATAGTTATAATAAATTAATAAACATTCTGTTAGATTTTTAAGCCTTTTTCTGTATAATAAACCACTCGCTTCCGTCTGACCATATCGCTATTCCCTCGTATTCTTTATTAATTTCGTAAGCTGAGGTACTACCGTCTAGATTTTGACCACTAGCTGGGGTTAAGTCTACTCTAGTACTAGCTGAAAAAGTGCTATCGGTAATAAATCTTAAAACCCTATTAGTAGAATTAGAAGAAGTAGCATCTGGTAAGGTATAAGTAGCCGTACCCGTTGCACCGCTCCAAGTAAGCTTAACCATCATAGCATTTTGGTAAGCAGAATCTCCTAAGTCTACCGTTTCTCCTGCCGTAACCGTTTTAGATAACGTAATAATATGATTAGTAATATCGTTTATAGTAGTTTTCTTAGTCGTACTACTTTGTACTAAAGGTACTATCTCCGTACCCGTTAAGGTAGTAGCGTCCGTTAGTTCGCTTATTTTTTTATCTGCCATTATTTATATAGTTTACTCTCGTTTTCTTGTATAAATTTTTCTCCTTCTTCCGTATATAGGAAAAATAGATATCTAGTTATATTACCTATTCCTTGAGCTTGAAAAGAACCGTCGCAGCATTTTCTAGAATAAGTACCGTCTTTACAGAGACAACCTCTTCTATCGTCTTTAGGACTCGGAGCTTTTTCGTTATAATCTCTCATTAAATTAAGTCTAAAGATTTAAGTTTAGATTCGGCCCAAGACTTAGCGGTCTTACCTCCCCAGAGTAGATAGCTTATCGTACCGCATGCTTCGTTATCCGAAGGATCGTAATACTCTTCCGCTCTAGATAGATAACTATACATTCTTTTTATAGTCTCTACGCTAATAGGTTTACCTTGAGCCAACTGTTGTGCTCTAATCTTGCCAACGGGTGTAGCGCATTTATTATTTACTTTCTCGTTTAGCTCTATACCTCTTTTAGCGTTATTTTTTACACTATCGGGGTAGTCTCTATAGGATTCCATTTCTATAGTCTTACCGTCTTTAAATCTTTTATCCTTTTTAATTATACCTTTTATCTCGCTTAATAAGTATTCCGCTTCTTCTTCTTCCCAATCGCTTAATTTATTAGGTTCGTTAGGTCTTTCTAAACGATCCGCGAAATACCCTTCTATAGAGAATCCTTTTACTTTACCCGTTTTAACGTAATTTTCCCAAACGTCGTCGTTTAGTACTTTCATAGAGAGCATCCAGGTACCTACGGGCATATTCATACCGTAAGCTGCGCTTTTATCTTTTTTAGAATCTTCGACTAACCAAGACTCTACGGCTACTAAACCGCTTAAAGCTTTTCCGTGTTCTAAAGTAGATTTATTATAGTTACCTTTTATAAAAAATAGTTCACTAGCTTTTCTTACCGTATCTCTAGAGAAGTAAATATAATATTCGTTTTCTTCGCTTCTTCTATATATCGGTTTATTAGGAATAAGAGCAGCACCCATTAGAATACGCTTCTCTTTGTTCACTTCCGCAAATTTAACCTCGTGGTTCTTTAATGCTATAAAGTCCTCTTCAATCGCTGGGTTTTCTACTATAGATACTGCCTCGATTCCCGAAATCTCATCTTCTTCGTCTATAAAAAGTTCTACTATATCCATATTATTATAATAAATTTTAAGAGGTTTTGTTATCCTATCGAAGCTTCGTTAGTAATATTTCTATCTAATTCCTGTTGATTACTAATTTCGTTACTTACTACGAAAGCCTTTATAGGCTTAGATTCGTTTTGTCCTAAAGCCTCGGCTAGTTGGTTCTCGGGAGCAGCTCCTACGATATTAAACGAAGGCGCTTGAGACTCCGATCTACCTCCGCCTATTCCTCCTATTCCTCCCGCAGCGGTTTTAGCACCGCCTATAGCGTTTTTAATACCCATAAAGATACCCGCAGCTTGGGCCGCATATCCTATAAGTAAAGGTATATTCTGAGGAAAACCTACCTTAGCCGTCTGTGCCGTTCCTTCCGCGACCGCTACCGTACTTCTAGCACCTGCTTGAGTCGCAAAGGTAATAGTTTTAGTAGCCTCTAATACTAATTCCCTAGCTTGTAATACCGACTTTGCTATAAGAGCAGCTTTACCTACCGCACTTTCTGCCCCCGCTATAGCTATTACGTTATCTAAAGAGGATTGTCTAGCAGCGTCTAATTTAAGTTGATTTTCTATCTGAGCTTGTACTAAAGCAGCTCTTTGATCCGCAGCCTCCTTATTAAAGATACTTATTTGCTGAGTTTTTATTCCTTCGGCCTGTACTTCTCTAAGTCCTTCGGAAGTTATAACGTTTACCGTTTCTACTTTCTCTCTTTTAACTACGTCTACTTTACCCTCTCGTATTCTCTTCTGCTCCGCTGCTTCTAAAGCTAAAAGTTCGGTCTCTTTTTTAAATATCTCTTCCTTCTCCGCGTTACTATCTCTTAATTGTTGTAACTCCGCTTCTAGTAATCTTTTTCTTAAATCGAAAATCTTTTTAGCAGACTCTCCCGCAGCTTCGGCTACCGCTATCTCTCTTTCTAACTCTTGTATAGAATTACTTACCGCTTTTTTAGTCGCTATCGCTGCTCTTTCGGCTTCGTCGGGTAGTATACCTAAAAACTCTAATACGGGTCGAGCGGCATCGAATAGATTATTAAAGGTGGTTTTAATTGCTTCGATAGCCTTTCCTACAAAGGGTACGTTTTTAGCAAATCTCTTAACGGCTGCGCTAATATCGTCCCAATAAGCTATTACCGTTCCTAAAGCTACTACGAAAACACCTACACCAGTAGCTAATATTGCCTTCTTAGTAGTAGTACCGAATAGCTTAGCAGCAACGCCCGATTTTTTAGCAGCTAGGGCTACTTGACCGAATCCTTCCGATACATCTTTAATTCCTAAACCTACGGCGATAGCAGAGGCTGCCTTTTGTTCGAACTCTCCGAAGGCTTCCGATTCTATACCTAAAGTACCTAGAGTACCTACTACGGCGGAGAGAGAACCACCGAAAACTTTAGCCGCACCGTCCGCAGCTTGTAGTTTATCTTCTAGATTAAATCCTTCTATCTGGTTATTAACCTTTTCTATCTCTTTATTAAGTAACTGCGACTTCTTAGCAGCCTCCTTAAAAGCGTCCGAGTTTCTATCTAGGTCTTTTAGTTCTTGGTTTACGTCCTCTAGCATACCCTCTAGTTGACCTAGAGACTTAGCGTTTACGTCTATTTCTATTGTCTTTTTAACTGCCATACCTCTCTCTTATGTTGTTTATACGCCTCCTTAATACTCTCGGGAGCTTTATTCTTACCTAGAGCTATAAAAGTATAGTCTCCTATATTATCTTCGTTCTTAGCTATTTCTAGCATATCTAATATATTACTTATCATAACGTAGTAATTTCTTCTATTTCACTTAGAGCGTCCGCCTCTGCGTAAGCTAAACCTGTATTAGTTCTACCGTAGAATCTAAAGTAGTAAGTCGTAGTAGAGGTCGCGTTATTTTTCTGATAACTAGAACTAAAGGGAACGGTAGGTCTTTTATTATTACTAGCCGTAGGATAGTCTATTTTAGTTACTCCCGCGAGCGCTGCTATATCGTCTACGTCCGTACCTACTAAATCGGTAGAGGTAGTACTATATAAAAATCCGTATTCGTCGATATTATCTGCAATTCCTATTTTACCTAGACTTTTAACTTGATAACCTATTCTAAACGTAGAAGAAGTTACCTCTCTTAAATTAGCGTCTGCTTTATAATCTATCGTATCTGCCTTAATTAAAGTACTATCTACGGTAATATGCGGGTCGAATAAAGTAGGAGGAGTAACCTCTACGGGGTCTCCGTTTACGCTAGTAGGAGGATTATTATCTACGGCCGTCGTACCGTCGTTAGAATCATTTATAAAGACGTAACCGTCATTACTCTTAGAATCGGTACAATCTGTTTTAATTATAGTAGAGTCTATCTTAATAGTATCGAAATCAGCAGTAGCGCATTTATTACTTAAAACTATCTCCTCTTCTCTATAAATAGTATCTCTAATTATAGTCTTTCCTTCTACGGCGGTAGTATTAATTAACTCTAAATTAGTAAGTAGTTTCTGAAAATCAGTCGTTAGTTTATTTATCTTATAGAGCCTATCCGTAATTAAAACTTTATCGTTTAACTTTAAATTAGATAATATTCTCTGAGGTAAATACGCCGAAGTATTAGTTAACCTTCTCTGTTTATCGAATATATCTAATATATAGTTTTTATAATACTGATTAAATAAAGTATTCTTAAAGGGTATCTCCGCGTACTCGTTTATCTCGGAAGCGAAATTAATATTTATCGAATCTGTTAAGTTATCTCCTAATTCTATAGAGTTAGAAGGCATATACACTTTAGTATTTGCCGTTAAAGTAGTAGTACTACTATCGAAGTTTATAAGTTTTATAGGCTCACTTATTTCTTTACTTACTGCGTAAAATAAAAGAGGCTTTCCTATAGTAGGCTCTTGTTTTTCGTCTGCGCTCCAACCTATTTGTATACCCGTATCCGAGTTATCGTTAGCGTCCGTAAGTTTCTCGAATAACATATGCTCGAAAGGAGCTACTATCTTATACTCCGTACCTAGATTATTATCGTTCTCTTTATAATGTAGGCCTCCCCAGTCTTTATTATTTAGATCTTCGTAAGTAGCTGCTAAAAAAGTATCTCTCCCTTCGTAAGAAAAAGTAACTTGTCTATAAGGTACTACAGAATCTACGGTAACGGTATCTTTATCTATATAAGGAGTTATATCGTAAATCTTATCGCTATCCGAGTAAAACTTATCTAAAGTCTGTACTACTATCTTGCCTTCCTCGTTTTGAAACGCCGTAAGATTAAACATTTTAAAAAGCCCAGTAAGAAATCCTAAAATAGTTATATCGGGCATTTGATTAGCAGCGTATAATTCCGTATCTGCTCCTACGGTAGCCGTACCAGTAAAATTAATCTCTCTTTTTCCTATTACGGTAGCTTTCCTAGTAACTTTTACTTTAATAGTAAAGTCCGAAGGAGTATTAGATCTAACCGCGAATCTATAAGAACCTTGGTCTATCTCTATTTCGTCTTTCTCTGCTATAGGAGTAAATACACCGTTAGTTTGACTACCCGTATAACTAGCGAACTCGTTACCTTGTTCGTCGTATATTATAACGGTAAAAGGCCCACTTACGGTAGTTTCTACGCTTAGACTTAAGCTTCTCTGTTTATTCGCTCTAGTAGGATTACTAATAACTTGAGCAGGATCTGGCGTCGTAAAAGTATTACCGTTTTGTATTATACCTACTCCCGTAGCTCCCGTATCCGAACCCGATAAAATAGTAAAGTTCTCGAAATAAGTCCCCCCTTCTTGGTCCGTAAATAAACCTCCCGTTTTAGTATGTAGCCAGAGATATAAATTATAGTAGGGTAGGTTAGTTTCGTTAAAAAAGTCCGTAGTAAACTCTATACCGCTTTCCTTATATTGTGCCTCTATAGCCTTTATAATAGAGTGTACTCTAATAGCGGGTTTTAATTGAGTTATACTTAGTCCTCCGTTACTTACGTTTGCTAAGTTAGCCTGTCCCGATACACCCGTATAAGAAGGATTACTATCGTATATCATTCTATCCGTATGAGATATAAGAGGAAAAACTATAGCGTCCTTAATATCTATATTATCTACCGTAGTACTAGAGCCTTTTATAGGAATATAAAAATTTTCGTCCTTACCGTCTTGTAAGTAAGTTCTTACGTTACTCGAAGTATAATCGAATTTAAAATTACTAATAAGATAAGATAAAGAGGATAGTTTCTTTTCTCTAAATACGTCCTTTAGAATAACTCCGCTACCGAAGAAAGTAAGTCTATAAGTAAAAGGCCTATTATCTTTAGTAGTAGCCCCTTCTAGTTTTATATAGCCTTCTTTATATAGTTCGTAGTTTAAGTATATTTTAGCTTTATGCCTTCTCTTAGGATCGAATCCGTCAATAAAGTAATTATAGAAATGTTTAAATATTATATTATTAGTCTTAGAGGCGGGTACGTTAAAAGTCCTAGTAAAATCCGAAAAGACCTTAGAAATATCCCTAACGTCTTGTAACGATTGAGTATAGCTTACAGTTTCGTTATCATAGAGTTCTACTTCGTCGTAAGACTCCCCGTTCTCGTTTAATATATATAACTGTAGATTAATCATTATCTTACGTTATTAATCTTATTAAAGGCAAATTCGAAATCTATCGTATAGTTAGAAAGTTTATTATTTAAGCTCGTTTTTAATTCTAGGTTTTTACTTAAAGGGATAATAGGTAAGGTTTTATTATTCCATCGAATCCAAACTTTTTCGGATAAGAATAATTCCTCTATAGCACTATTAAAGTCATCGTTTACGAATCCCGTATTAAGACTTATACTACCTTTCGCGTTAGTATTATATCTTTCTCTCTGACCCCTATAAGTATCGTAGGTTACGTTATTATTCTCGAATATATTTCTCTTAAATGTTTCGTCCGTTACGTTAAAACTCTCGGTCGTCTTTTTAAAGAAGTATAAATCTTGAAACGCTCCGTATTTATTTACGAAAGTAACTTTATACGGTGTAAACTTAGGTTCGCATACGTTATTTATATTTATAGTTTTTAAAAGAGTAGAATCGTCCGTATCGTAAACTCTAATAATAGAACTATTAGCGGGTATAGTTATATACTGTATCTTTTGATTTGTATTACCGTTATCCGTTATTTCGGTATCGCTACTATCTATAGTTACTTTTCCTACGCCTTCCGCGAATATAGGAAGCTTACCCGCCGTATCTTCGGGTATATATAAAGTCGAGGTACTTATTAAAGCGTCTCTATCTAGCTCGGGGTTTATTCCTTCTTCGAAATATCCGAAGCCGTCGAAAGCTATAAACGTATTAGACTCTGGGCTACCGTAAGCGAACTCTGTATCGTTTTCGTCTCTTATAATAGCGTCTGTTCTTACCCAAACGGTATAACTAAGATAGTTATCGTTAAATTCTATATTTATATAATCCCTTACTAATTCCGCTATCTCGAAATTAATTTTAGTCTCCCCCGTTATTAAAGATTTATTTAGAGTATATTTTTTATCACTTCCCGTATAACTAGAAGCTAAACCCGTATATATATAAATATCTAAAACTATATTATCAAATGCCATCTTATAATCTTCTTAATTGTCTAGTATTCCAGTCCTTTAAATATACAGCCTTAATAGTATTAGCACTACCAAAAACTAAAACGTATTCAAATTGAGTACTTTGCTGCGCATAGAAACTTCCTTTTGTCTTTCTTATATAGGTATGATTCCCGTTAGGAATATTAATTACGCTTCCATTGTAGCATAAAGTTTTACCTTCCCAACTACCATCAGGAGCTAATACGTCTTCAGCATTAACTAGGAATGTAACGGCTGCTATATTTTTTCGGTCAAAAGTAGTATAGTCATCTGGGTTATTTACTCCGACATACCAAATTTGGTTTTTATTATCACAAGGCCCAGCTACTGGAATATCTGCCGCAGGTTGTTTTATTCTTTCTTCGCAGTCTATAGTACTTCCCGTATTCGTAAAACCGCTAGGAACTTCTATAGTATAAGTTACATCTCTTCGAGTAATTTCGCTTACTTGAGGAAAATTAGTAGGAGTAAAGCTTTCTATAGTTAAATATTCTCTTCCGTTAGGGCCATAATATTTAGCGACTCCCGCAGTTACGTTACCGTCTACTAAAATAGCTTGGTCGTCTAAGTCTACGTCGGAGCAAGTAAAAGTAGGGGTTATTATATTAGATCTTTGCGTATAAGTTACGTTACATTCTATCGTAGATCCCGTATTAGAATAACCCGCAGGTACTAAGACGTCGTAATATAAAGTTACGCTTATATCCGATCCCGTATTATTAGCTGCTATACTAGTTACCGAAGCTCCTCCGCTCGTTTCTTTAGTCGCGGTAATCGTTCCTATAGAAGAAGGCGTAGTAAGACTTCCGTCTGCGGCTATAGCCCCTCCTAATAAATTAGCGGTAGTACAGTTAAAAGTAGCTAAAGAAGTAAGCGTAGTACTTATAGTTTGTTTTGCGCTACAGCTCGTAGAATTATCTATTCTTTCTAATTGTATCGTAAAGACTCCCGCGGTTGATTTAGAGGTAATAGTTATTTCTTCATCCGTACTATTTATACTTACATCTAGATAAGATCCGTTATTATTTATAAGATAATCCGTAAAGTCAGAAGTAGTACCCGTAAAATAACTAGAGTAGTCTATAGTAACCGAAGAGCCTCCTGTATTTAAAGCTTGGCTAGGAATAGATCCGCTAGGACTTACTACGGTAGGACAGTCTACGGGTTTTAAAGGTTGAGTCGCCGTAACTTCGCAAATAATTCCGTCGCCTTGATTACTAAAACCTTCGGGAGCTATAATAGTAAGTTTTAGAGTTCTTAAAGTATCGCTACTAACCTCGTCAAATGTACCGTTAGAAAAATCAGCTGCGGCCGAAGTATAGGATTCTATCGCTCCGTAATCTAAAGTAGGTAAAGATATAGTACCGCTTTCGTCTACGGAAAAATTAACCGCGTTCGCGTAACTACAATTAAATACTGGTAACGGTTCGGGCGGTTCGCTATAGCTTAAGTAATAAGGGCTTCTTACGTTTATTTTAGTACTCATGATCTTAATCTTTTTTCGTTAAGCGAAAAGGCTAGTAAATCTTCTACGTCTAATCCGAACCTCTCTATAAGTTCGTCTGGTAATTTCTTAAAGTATTTCTCGAAAGGCTTAGTAAAAAATAAACTAGGTTTTATACCTTTCTTCTTTATACTCCTAGCTAGGATATATCCCATACTTTTATAAGATCCGAACTTACCGTTACCTAATCTAGGTTGTAATCTCTTAGCTCTTGCCCACTTAGATAGAAAGCCCGTATGGTATTCTAAGCCTATTAAGTTACTACTACTAGAATAAGAGTAAGGAGTATTATATTTTCTTTCCGTACCGCTAACCCCTTTATCTTGGTATAAGCCGTACTCTTCCATAGAAAAACTAAGAAAAAAGCTATTTTCGAATACCTCGAACTCTCCGTCTATACTTTCGTATAGTTTTTTACTTACCCTCTTTCTTTTCTTAGATAAGTTATGCTTAGCCTCTCTTACGACCTTATCTCTAAACTCTTCTAAGAACTTTCTACCTTCTCCCTTAGTTAGCATACCGTCATATCGTTTTGTATTAGTATATCTAAGGTAGAGGCCCAGCCTGCTAATTTATTCTCGAATCTATCTACGAAAGGTTCGCAAGTAACGCTTCCTTCTACTTGATATTTTTCTTGATATAAAGTACCTCTCTGTAATAAAGCTATTAATCTATTCTGTATCGCTAACTGTGTATTAAGTACGTCCTGCTCGTTATCGTTACCTATAAAATCGTTTGTAGTTTCTTTTTTACTTTCGTCTACTACGTCCATAGAAAGAACGCTAATATTAAACGTTATAAAATTAGAATTTACCGTAGCCGTATTTACTATAATATGAGATAAAGGAAAGATAGTAGACTTATTAAGATCTACGTCGTCTAAGCTACCGAAAGTAACCGTATTAACGAAAGGCTCGGCTATTAGGGTATCTTTTATTTTATCTGTTAATTCGTAAAAGGCTTTCATTTCTTAAATTTTTCTAACTGTTTCTTTTCTAATTCTATCTTTTCTTTCTCGAAGGCTAAGAATAGTAAAGCCTGATGCATATTTAATTTCGTTGCGTCATCGAAACGGGTAGCATCACCCTTAGCGAGTCCATAAATCGACTGGAACCAACCCCACTTCTTTCCAAAGCTGCTAATGATTCCGTATTCATTTGGTTCGGAGCTTCCCTCTTCAAATAGTTCAGGGTAATTTCTAGTAACTCGTTGTTTAAACGGTAAAAAAAAACCATCGCCCCCATTACTATACCTAGAGGCATCTTCTTAAATAGTTCGGCTTTATCTAAGCCAGTATACTCCTCTATAAGATACTTATCTTCTTTTTTATAATTAATCGGTCTATAGAGTACGCTCATAGCTTTATGTATAGTCTCCCACTCCGTTAGATTTTCGTCTAGATCTATAAACTCTCCTATAGTCATATCGTCGAGGTTAGGGATAAATCCGTATTCTATACCGTCTAAAGTAAACGTAGGTACTAAGTCGGTTTTCTCTAAGAATACTTTATCTATATCTCCTAGTATTTCTTTTATACTATTAACTCTAATCGTAGCTATATCTTTTAATTCTAGGCCGCAAAATATCTCTACAGTCTTATGTAGTAAGAAATTAGAATCTTGGTTTTCTTCCGTATTTATCTTATCGAATCTCTGGTATTGCTCTAAAGTAATCTCGTTAAGATTCTCGGGTACGTTTATTTCTAGCTTCATATATTAATAATAACTTATTCTTAAATATGTATAAAAAGAAAAGAGCCGTATTTCTACGACTCCTAACTAATTAACCAACTAAACCAAAAGAAAAAAAACTATTCTTTATCTCTTTTATAATAATAATCGTAAAGATCTTCTATTCTTTTATACATTTCTAAATTCTCTTTCTTATTCTTTTGACTCCAAATAATATCTCCCGTTCTTTTAAAACCCTTATAGTCTACTTGTATAGCTAATCTAGGAGGCTTCTCGGGACTAGCCTCTTTCCATACGATAGGATATATCTTTATATCGTTATCTAAACACCAAGGCATAGAAGGGTTACGCATAGTATATCCAAAGTGCTAAGTCTAGAGTAGCGTACATAGATAAAAAGCTAAGGACTATAAATAAGGCCGAATAGCCTATTATCTTTAAGCTATTTTTTCTATGCTCTCTCGAAGTAGCTTTTCTAATTAAATAGTACTCGGTACTAAAGTCATTTCTCCAATTATCGGTATTAATTTCTCTATAATCTCTCATAATTATTAGTTTTAATAGTTCAAATATATAAACAATTTATTAATAATAAAAATTTAATAAATAAAATATTCACCCTTATTAGGGTTCTCTAGAGTATCGGTTAGAATATATCTAGCCGCATCTATACAGTCAGGATGCGCTCCGCTAGGCTTCTGTAACGTATTACCGTCTTTATCTTTAGCCCAAACGTAGCCTTCTAACTCTCGCTTTAAGTTCTTACTTCTAGAAGTTATATATATCTCGTTTTGGTTTATTAGGTTTATACCATATACTACGCTATCTCTTCCTTTAGAAACGGGAAAGACGTTATGGCCGTAACTTACTAATTCTGCGATACTCTTAGGCTCTGCGGAATCAGCTATTATATTTTCTTTAATATTATTACTTTCTAAGTAGCGACTTATATCTCTATTTAGCATTCCTTTTTTATAGAGAACCTCGTCGAATATATAGGCTTCGTTCCATTTATATAAAGCTATTAATGTACTCGGATCTACCGAATAGCCGAAGTCCATGCCATATCCTATAAGTCTAGCTTCTTCGGGAATACTATCTATTTCTTTCCAATCGGGAATACACGCACCCGAAAGAGTTCCCTGCTCTCCGAGACCATAGACTCGCCACCAGTTAGCCCAGTAAGTAGAAGTCTTAGACTTTTCTCTAGCCTTTTCTATTTCTTTTACTATAGAAGGAGCTAAAGCGTCGTTATCTTTATAGGTAAGGGTTATATAATCTACGTCAGGCTCTCCTATTATTTCTTTATCTACCCAGAATATATGAGAAGGGTTATAATCTAGCCAGATAGTCCCAGACGTTCGTATAGATAATTCACCGTAACTAGAAAAAGAAATATTATTGCACTCATTAATAAAGAGATCAGTTCTCCGAGAACCTCGTAATTTATCGGGCTGATCGGTACTAAAAAATTCGATATAGCTTCCATTAGTAAAAGTATATTTAAGGGTACTACGATTAAACTGGTTTTCCTTATATCTATTAAGGCCTTTAAGTATGTTTAAGAAGTCTTTTAAGGCACCCCGTCTGACGGCTGGTATAGACTCCGCTACTACGCTTATTTCTTTTCCCGAGTTAGTAATCGCGTCGTTAATTAGTATAGCTAGAATACAGATAGTTTTTCCCGCAGAGGTACCAC
>Ga0136655_1000842_pt1 | contig 14006 bp, 7 predicted proteins | sample CPBDNA_2_FD_94863 | JGI IMG/M metagenome (GOLD analysis project Ga0136655, IMG submission 94863) | Freshwater to marine salinity gradient microbial communities from Chesapeake Bay, USA - CPBay_Spr_15_0.8_DNA (version 2) | ecosystem: Environmental > Aquatic > Marine > Coastal | place: USA...
ACTTCCATTTGCACCACCACGCTTGTCACTGTCTCTATAAGTGGATGCACTAGCCCAAGCTACAGAAACCAATTCTTGCACCGATAAACCAGACTCTAAAATTTGGAATTTTAAATGAACTGCATCCTTGTCATCTATTAATGTATGAGTGACAGCAGGAATAGGGTCTTGCCATAATTCTTCTTTTTCAGGCACGTCTGCACCTAAATATCTAGAAGCTGGCCCCATATCTCTATGTGTTAATTTGAACCATGCTTTTGCAAAAGCATCTTCAAATTCTTCTTGATTTTCTCTAAAATGCTTAGAAATTCTCAAGTATTCTGGATCGGTTTTCAAAGCAATATCTGCTGTGGACATCATTAAATTTTGACGCTTTGAAGGATCCCCTGCCTTCGGAGCTTGATCGGCATTAGAAGCTGCAGTAGGTTTCCATTGGTGGGCACCTGCTGGGCTTTTAGTAAGTTCCCAATCGTAATCTAGTAATACTCTAAAATAATCGTGATCCCATTGATCTGGATGAGGGGTCCATGCGCCTTCTAAACCGCTGGTAATGGTGTCATCACCTACCCCGCTTTTAAAGGAATTTTTCCAACCTTTACTCATTTCTTCTATAGGAGCTCCTGCTGGCTCTGGTCCCACAAATTCGTCTGGATTTGCTGCTCCATGAGCTTTTCCAAAGGTATGACCACCAGCAACTAAGGCCACTGTTTCATAATCATTCATTGCCATACGGCCAAATGTTTCTCTAATGTCATGTGCACTTCCCATCGGGTCAGGTTGACCGTTAGGACCTTCTGGATTCACATAAATCAATCCCATATGAGCGGCACCTAGAATTCCTTCTAACTCACCGTTTTCATACCTGTCATCATTTCCTAACCATTTGGTCTCGCTACCCCAGTAAATATCCTGCTCTGGCTCCCAAGAATCTACTCTTCCTCCTGCAAAACCAAGCTTTTTTAATCCCATAGATTCCATGGCTACATTACCTGCAAGTATCATAAGGTCTGCCCAAGAAATAGATTTACCATATTTCTGTTTGATAGGCCATAACAGCAATCGTGCTTTATCTAGGTTTCCATTATCTGGCCAACTATTCAATGGTGCAAATCGTTGATTTCCAACACTAGCACCTCCTCGACCGTCTCCCACTCTATAAGTTCCAGCGCTATGCCAAGCCATTCTAATAAAAAAACCTCCATAATGTCCGTAATCGGCTGGCCACCAATCCTGAGAATCAGTCATCAAATGAGTTAAATCATTTCGCAAAGTGTTCATGTCCAAATTATTAAAAGCCTTTACATAATCAAAATCAGGATCCATCGGATCTGACTTTGGTGCATTTTGGCGTAGAACGTTAAGTCGTAGTTGATTAGGCCACCAATCGTTATTTTTAGTTCCTTGTCCTGCAGCGTTACGGGAAGGGTCCCCCATAAAAGGGCATTTTGCCGCAGCATCAGACTGATTGATATCCCATACTGGAGTTTTATTAGCGTCTTTGGTATCCATTAAATCATCTTTTATAGTTTGTTATAGCTCTAAAGTTAAACAAAATAACGCATTGATGCTACTTTCTTAATTTTATATAATTACAATAGAATAGTTAAAATCTATTCTATTACTTTTAATTATGTATTATGTCTATATGAATTAAACAGTCACCTTATTAACGTCGGCACTCGAGAAAGTAAAATAATTCCAACGATAAAGAAGACGATTAAGAATAGAATAGGCTCTCTCATGGAACCGCTTAATTCTCCTACAACAGCAAAAATGAGCATACCTATAACGATTCCTATTTTCTCTGCCACATCGTAAAAACTAAAGTAAGAAGCAGTGTCTGGATTTCCATCAGGAATCATTTTAGAATAGGTACTGCGTGATAAAGATTGTATGGATCCCATTACGAGCCCAACAAATCCTGCTGTTATATAAAATTGCATAGGAGTTACCACAAAATATCCATAAACGCATATGACAGCCCATAGTATATTAATAACGATTAAGGTTTTAATGTTACCTAGTTTTCGCGAAAGCAAACTAGCCAACCAAGCTCCAAAAATAGCTACCAATTGAATCAATAGAATACTGATGATCAATCCCATGGTCGCACCATCCTCTTCCCATTGCACCTCTTCTGTACCAAAATAGGTTGCCACTAACATAACAGTCTGAACCGCCATACTATAGATAAAAAAAGCTCCTAGGTAACGTTTCATTTGCAGGTTAGCCGATAGGCTTTTGTATATTTTTTTGAGTTCTTTAAAACCATTAGTAAAAATGTTTTTTACCTCACTTCGGTCCTTTTTAGTTCCTAAAGGCAAGTACTTATAGGTGTATTGAGCAAAACCCATCCACCACAGTCCTACTAGAATAAAAGAAAGCTGAAACGAATAGAGTTGGAAATACGCATTATCAGGCAACAAACCATCTTCTGGATAAAACCCCCCTTCTAACAATACTAGACAAATAATAAGGAGCAAGACACTTCCTATATATCCCATAGAGAAGCCCTTAGCACTAATAGCGTCTTGCTGCTCAGGAAATGCAATATCTGGAAGGTAGGAATTATAGAAAACCAAACTTCCCCAAAACCCGACCAGTGCCAGTAAATAAATCAATAAACTGATCCACAAATAATCAAAGCTAAAAAGGGACAGGCCGATACAACTAAAAGCTCCTAAATAACAGAAGAATTGCAAAAATCGTTTTTTATTACCTGAATAATCTGCGATACCAGAAAGAATAGGAGATAGGATACTTACGATTAAAAAAGCAATAGCTGTGGTAACGATAATAATGGATTCATTATTAACTCCTTGAAGTATGTCTGGTACATTTCCTTCTTTAAAAGCTTTGATACTTACAGCGGCATAAAAGATCGGAAAAATGGCACTATTAATTACTAGGGAATATACGGAGTTGGCCCAATCGTAAAATGCCCAAGCATTGAGTAACTTTTTGGAGCCTCGAGGTAGGATTTTTTTCATAAAAAAAGGGTTCATTAAGAACCCTTTAAAAGTATGTGTTTTTAGACGTTTATTGAAAAGAAGTTACTCCGTATTTTGCAGCTTCGGCTATTGCTTCAGAAGCCAAACTTTTTAAATTGGCAATACGGCTGTCATTAGACGGGTGTGTGCTTAAAAATTCTGGTGGTGCTTGTCCAGTGTTATTGGATTTCATACGTTCCCATAATCGAGCTCCTTCTTCTGGGTTATAACCAGCAATAGCAGCAAGGTAAAGACCTATTTTATCTGCTTCTGTTTCATGTGCTCTAGAAAATGGCAACATACCTCCTACTTGAGAACCTATACCATAAGCTTGATTGATAAGCTGTTGAGATTCTTTACTTGCTCCAGCTGCTTGACCACCTACTGCAACTCCTACAGCTCCTAATGCTTGTACTTGTGAAGCGCTCATGCGCTGTGCACCGTGGTTGGCTAGGGCATGAGCCACCTCATGACCCATTACTATGGCAACACCGGTTTCTCCTTGACAAATAGGTAAAATACCTGTGTAAAAAACAATTTTACCTCCGGGCATACACCATGCATTTACAGTTTCATCTTGAACCAATTTATAATCCCATTGGTAATTAGCTAAGTACTTTTCTTCGCCGATGGCATTCAACCATCGTTGAGCTGCTGTTTTTATTTTTTGGCCTACTCTAGTAATCATTTCAGACTCTTTAGTTCCTGTGACTACTTTGTTTTCTCCTAAAAACTGATCGTACTGGGTAAAAGCCATAGGGAACAAGGTACTATCTGGTACAAAATTCAGAGTTTTTTTACCTGTAAAGACATTAGTTTTACAAGAAAATAGAACAAAAACTAGAGCTATTAATAGGTGTTTATTGGGATGCATGATCTATTTTTTGCGTGCAACAATTTGTTGAACTTTTTTAATATCAATACCTTGATGAGATTCTGTGTGTAAAATCTCTTTGTTGTAAAGTATAATCACCTGTGGCGATTGGTGCACTACATTAAGCCTATTGGCAACGGCTGCACTTACTTCTTTGTAATTTAATAGGTCTAAAAAATAAAAGGTAACTTCGTCATCGTTTTTTTCAAAACCATTTTCAAACTGCCTTAGAACCATTCTTGAAATCCCACATCTGGTGCTATGCTTAAAAATTACCTTTGGTTTTAAAATAGAGTTTTTGATCACATTCTCTAACTGATCTATTGATTCTAGAGGTTCCCATTGTATTCCGGTTAGTTCCTTTATTTCCTTATTTGGCTGTTTTTTAAACAGCTTATCCATAAATTTCATAGCATTTGTTTTGTAGGTTGCTTTCGCAAAAAGCGGACAAGCAATAGGTTTCTTTGATAAAAAAAACTAAATTACAACTATATGCAGTTCCGATAAGCAAAATCGTAAAGCTTTTATAAACACGACATTATGTCTGTTAAAAACACAAAAAAAACTGTCGAGTTGTCAATTTTTATAAAGGGTATAAGAATTGAAATGATGTTTTAAAAAAACGATCATGAATCCAAATAAACTAACTACAAAATCACAAGAGGCGCTGCAAAAAGCGCAGCAACTGGTACAAGAATACGGTCAACAACAAATAGAGAATGCACACTTGTTTCTTGCTATAACTATGATAGACGAACATGTATTGCCCTTTTTATTTAAAAAACTTCATGTAAAATTAGATTTGGTAATACAGTTAATTAAAAGTCAAATTGCGTCTTTACCAAAAGTAGAAGGTGGTGAATTGCAAATGTCTCGAGAAACCAATAGCGTTTTCAATGCAGCGATGACCCTTGCCACAAAGATGAACGATGAATATGTAAGTATAGAACATTTACTTTTAACGATTTTTGATGGAAATTCAAAAACTGCTCAATTATTAAAAGATCAAGGCATCTCTAAAAAGAACCTAGAATCGGCAATTGAAGAATTGAGAAATGGGAATAAGGTTTCTTCTCCAAATGCCGAAGAAACTTATAACAGTCTTAAAAAATACGCCAAAAACCTCAATGAACTCACCGATCAAGGCAAATTGGATCCTGTGATCGGGCGCGATGAGGAAATACGCCGAATATTACAAATCCTTTCCCGACGCACCAAAAACAATCCTATTCTTGTTGGAGAACCTGGAGTTGGTAAAACGGCTATTGCCGAAGGCCTTGCGCACCGTATAGTTGCCGGTGATGTTCCAGATAACCTTAAAGAGAAGCAAATATATTCTTTGGATATGGGCGCTCTTATTGCGGGAGCCAAGTATAAAGGAGAGTTTGAAGAGCGCTTAAAAGCAGTGATCAAAGAAGTGACCTCTAGTGAAGGAGATATTGTTCTTTTTATTGATGAAATCCACACTTTAGTAGGTGCTGGCGGTGGGCAAGGCGCAATGGATGCAGCAAATATTTTAAAACCTGCGCTTGCTCGTGGTGAGTTGAGAGCTATAGGAGCAACAACTTTGGACGAATACCAAAAATATTTTGAAAAAGATAAAGCTTTGGAACGTCGCTTTCAAAAAGTAATGGTCGATGAGCCAGATACCGAAAGTGCGATATCCATTTTAAGAGGTATTAAAGATAAATATGAAACCCATCATAAGGTGCAAATAAAAGATGAAGCGATTATAGGTGCTGTCGAGTTGTCTCAGCGCTACATCACAAACAGGTTTTTACCGGATAAAGCTATTGACCTCATGGATGAGGCAGCGGCAAAGCTGCGTATGGAAATCAATTCAAAGCCTGAAGAACTTGATGTACTCGACCGTAAAATCATGCAGTTAGAGATTGAACACGAAGCTATTAAAAGAGAAAATGACGAGACTAAGTTAAAGAATCTGAGGTCTGAATTGGCTAATCTTAAAGAATCTCGCAACGAACTCAACGCACAATGGGAAAATGAAAAAAGCGTTGTCGATAACATTCAAAACGCTAAAACTGATATTGAAAACTATAAACTTGAAGCCGAGCGTGCCGAGCGCGATGGAGATTATGGGAAAGTAGCCGAATTGCGATACGGAAAAATAAAACAAGCCCAAGAAAAACTGGACAAATTGCTTGCTGATATGGAAGCAAATGACAATTCTAACAACTTGATCCAAGAAGAAGTAACTTATGAAGACATCGCTGAAGTTGTTGCTAAATGGACTGGAATTCCGGTTACTAAAATGCTTCAAAGTGATCGTGAGAAACTATTGAAACTAGAAGACGAACTTCACCACAGAGTGGTAGGGCAAAAAGAAGCTATACAAGCGGTCAGCGACGCTGTAAGAAGAAGTCGTGCTGGATTGCAAGATCAGAAAAAACCTGTTGGTTCGTTCTTATTTTTAGGAACTACAGGAGTTGGTAAAACAGAACTAGCCAAAGCTCTAGCAGAATTCCTTTTTAACGATGAAAATTCTATGACACGTATTGACATGAGTGAATATCAAGAACGTCATAGTGTAAGTCGATTAGTAGGTGCACCACCTGGATATGTAGGTTATGATGAAGGTGGGCAACTTACCGAAGCAGTGCGCAGAAAGCCTTATAGCGTGGTATTGCTAGATGAAATTGAAAAAGCCCACCCAGATACGTTCAACATTTTATTACAGGTACTCGATGAAGGAAGATTGACCGATAATAAAGGTCGCGTAGCAGATTTTAAAAACACCATTATTATCATGACTTCTAACATGGGGTCAGATATCATACAGGAAAATTTTGATAATTATAAAGGAGATATTGCTAGCCTTACAAAAACAACTAAAAAAGATGTTCTTGGCGTTTTAAAACAACGTGTACGTCCAGAATTCATTAACCGTATTGATGATATTGTCATGTTTACTCCGCTTAATGAAGAGGAAATTAAGCAAATAGTAAGTTTGCAGTTTAAAGGAATTACTAAATTGCTAGAGGCACAAGGAATTGTTATTGATGCCACAGAGCAAGCAATTGAACTGCTGGCGAAGAAAGGTTATGATCCACAATATGGTGCCAGACCTGTAAAGCGGGTCATTCAAAAAGAGGTTCTTAACGAACTCTCCAAACAGCTATTATCTAGTAAAATAAGTACGGATAGTGTTGTTCTTGTTGATGCTTTTGAAAACAAATTAGTTTTTAGAAACCAAACAAAAACGGTAAGTTTTTAGTTGCTAAACTGGTAAATCGCTACAATCAAAGGCAACATCAATGGCCTTTTAGGAAGTAAAAAAGCCTCTTCTTAGTTAAGATTAGGCTTTTTTGATACATGAGACTGTTAAAAATTACGCTTTCGCGAAAGCGAGAGCCAATAAATTATAAGTATCATAAAAAGAGCGTTTGAAAATTCCCAATGTTTCACTACTTTGCCATAACGAAATAATTGAACATGCAGTATAAAAGACTTTTTGATTTCCCTCAGTACCAACTAGAAACATTTCCACGTGAAGATGCCTTAGTTTCAAAAGTAAATGGGGTATGGATAAAAACTTCTACGCAGTCCTTTGTAGAGCAAGCAAATGCTGTCTCTAGAGGTCTTCTAAGATTAGGAGTTCAAAAAAATGATAAAATAGCTATCATTTCTACCACTAACAGAACCGAGTGGAACATCATGGACATAGGAATTATGCAAACGGGTGCCCAGGATGTACCTATCTATCCCACTATTTCTGAAGAAGATTATGCCTACGTCTTGAATCATAGTGAATCAAAATATGTTTTTGTTTCAGATCGAGAAGTTTATGAGAAAGTCATGAATATTAAAGATCAGGTGGCTTCTTTGTTAGAGGTGTACTCTTTTGAAGATGTTACCGGATGTAAAACTTGGAAAGATGTTAAACAATTAGGTGAAGATGATAGTAATCAAGCAGTGCTAGAAAGTATCATGGCTTCTATCGATGTAGAAGATCTTGCTACTTTAATTTATACTTCTGGAACTACTGGACGCCCAAAAGGGGTCATGTTATCTCATAAAAACATTTCTAGTAATGCCGTGACGAGTGCGGGAAGGTTACCTCTAGAACTTGGTCAATCAAAAGCTTTAAGTTTTTTACCTGTATGTCATATATATGAGCGAATGCTTCAATATATGTATACTTACACCGGTACTGGAATTTATTTTGCAGAGTCACTGGAAACCATTTCAGATAACCTAAAAGAAATCTCTCCTGAAGTAATGAGCGCGGTACCTAGATTATTGGAAAAGGTCTATGATAAAATTATTGCAAAAGGAAGCGATCTTTCTGGTATTAAGAAAAAACTCTTCTTTTGGGCCGTAGAACTAGGTTTAGAATGGGAACCTTACGGAGCAAACGGATGGTGGTACGAGAAAAAACTTGGCCTTGCAAAAAAAATAATTTTCTCTAAATGGCAAGAAGCTCTTGGTGGTAATTTAAAAGCTATTGCTAGTGGCAGCGCAGCTTTACAACCTAGATTAGCAAGAGTGTTTAACGCAGCAGGAGTTCCTGTAATGGAAGGTTATGGTCTCACTGAAACAAGTCCTGTAATTTCCGTCAATGATATGAGAGGTGGTGGTTTTAAAATAGGTACTGTGGGTAAAATGTTGCCTGATACAGATGTCATCATTGCTGAGGATGGAGAAATTATGATAAATGGTCCACAACGCATGATGGGTTATTACAAGGATGAAGAAAAGACAAAAGAAGCCATTGATGAAAATGGCTACTTCCATACCGGAGATATTGGGGAAGTTGACTCTGAAGGTTTTCTTAAAATTACGGATCGTAAAAAAGAAATGTTCAAGACTTCTGGTGGGAAGTATGTAGCTCCTCAATTAATTGAAAATACCATGAAACAAAGTCGTTTTATCGAACAGGTCATGGTGATAGGTGAGGGCGAAAAAATGCCTGCCGCTTTGATACAACCTAATTTTCTTTTTCTTACGGACTGGGCAAAGCGCAAAGGAATCGCATTTGAAAACTGGAATGACCTATGCAATAATGAAAGAGTCATTGCTAGATACCAAAAAGAAGTTGAAGAACACAACCAAAAATTTGGAAAATGGGAGCGTGTTAAAACCTTTGAACTTACACCCGAAGAGTGGACCATTGAGGCAGAACACTTGACCCCTACTCTTAAATTGAAACGCAGAAATATTAAAGCACGCTACCAGGATCTTTACATCAAGATCTATGGTTCAAAAATTTAATAAGTCATTGCATAAATTACCTAAAGCCGTGTTTATAACACGGCTTTTTTTAGTAGCTTACGCCTAATAATATAGACCTAATGGTCTTTTAAAAATTCAGAATTGTACGCAATAATAGATGTAGAAACCACTGGTGGAAAGTATAATGAAGAGGGTATTACTGAAGTCGCCATCTATAAATTTGACGGTCATGAGATAGTTGATCAGTTTGCAAGCTTAATCAATCCAGAAAAGGAAATTCAGCCATTTGTGGTAAAACTTACTGGAATTAATAACGCCATGTTAAAACGCGCTCCTAAATTTTATGAAGTAGCAAAAAGAATTATAGAAATTACAGAAGGGGTAACGCTAGTCGCACATAATGCCGATTTTGACCACCGTATGTTGCGTTTGGAATTTGACCGGTTAGGCTTTGATTATATGCGCCCAACACTTTGCACAGTAGAATTAGCTCAGAGCCTCTTACCAGAACAAAATAGTTTTAATCTAGGCAAACTAACTAAGGCATTAGGAATTCCTATTACCGATAGGCATAGAGCAACCGGTGACGCACTTGCCACCGTAAAATTATTTAAATTATTGCTTCAAAAAGATGTAGATAAAAAGATCATAACACAAAATTTAAAATACTTCAAACCATTACAAATAGAACCCAACCTTAAAGTAATACTCGAAAACATCCCCAATACTACTGGAGTATTTTACATTTATAACTCAAATCGAGAAATCATCTATATAGGGAAAAGTAGAAATATAAAAAAAAGAGTCACTCAAATCTTTACCAGTTCCAGTAAGAAATCTAAAGAGATTCAAAAGCAAGTAGCTGATGTTACTTTTGAAAAAACTGGAAATGAATTAATTTCTATCCTTAAAGAATTTATAGAAGTGAAAAAGCATCAACCTATCTGGAATGGGACGATAAAAAAAAGCAATTTCTCACATGGATTATATGTTCATATTAATGAGAAAGATCAACCTAGTCTACAAATTAAGTCGGCCGCCAAAGATCCTAATTATCTATTGAGCTTTTCCTCTTCCAAGTCTGGAACTAATTTTATGGAAAAGCAGAAAGAAGATAATAAATCCCCTCAAGAAATTATTGCTGAAATAAAAGAAAAGTTTAGTCTTTTAGAAAAAAGCAAGATCATCGTTGATCGAGGTCGTGAAACAAGTGAGCGCAGTGTTATTTTAATAGAAGAAGGTAAAGTTATAGGTTATGCATTTGTGAATCTAAGAATACAAATGACGGATGCTTCCATGCTCAAAAACCTATTAACCCCTATTGAAGAAAGTAAGCAAGTGACTCATATAATAAGTAGTTACTTAAGGCATAAAAGAGTCTATCAAGTCATTGATTTTTAAACACTTCGCTTTCGCGAAAGCGAAACAACTATTCAAAATAAACCCAGAATACAAACCATGGAAGAAAAAGGTAAATTATTTCTAATACCAGTACCTTTAGGAGACATAAGTCCTTTAGAAGTGCTGCCGCTATCTGTAAAAAAGGTGGTAGGAATGGTCGATCATTATATCGTAGAAAACGAGAAGACAGCTAGAAGGTTTATAAAAAGTATTTATCCATCCAAACAACAAGCTTCTTTAGAATTTGCTAGCCTCAATAAATTTACAGAAAAAAGTGAATTACCTGCCTTTCTATTACCTTGTTTAGAAGGTAAAAACATGGGCCTTATGAGTGAAGCGGGAGTTCCTGGAATTGCAGATCCTGGTGCTGATGTTATTGCCATCGCCCATGAAAAAGGAATACGAGTACAACCCCTTGTTGGTCCTAGCTCCATCCTTATGGCTATGATGTCCAGCGGTTTAAACGGGCAAAATTTTGCGTTTAATGGATACTTACCTATTGATAAACACGAACGACGTAAAAAGATAAAAGACCTTGAAAATAGTTCTGTAAAAAATCAGCAATCTCAATCCTTTATAGAAACACCTTATCGCAATAACAAAATGCTAGAAGAGTTACTACTATCCTTATCTGGAAACACAAAAGTATGCATTGCATGCGATATCAGTCTACCTACAGAATTCATAAGAACTTTAAGCGTCGACCTTTGGAAAAAGCAGATTCCTGAACTTCATAAAAGGCCAGCAATGTTCATCATTCAAGGATAGCTGTAAATTAACACTTGTATTACGTATACATTTACCCTTATAACATGTCTATGTATCGCCTTACTGTTCGATTCAAGGATTTCAATAAAATTGCGTATTTTAGGCCTCCAAAATTAACAATAATGAAAAAATTATTCCTCTTAATTTTTATATTTTTTCCAATAATAGGCTTTGCCCAATTAGAAGCCGCTTGGTGGTTTTTTGGGACAAATGCCAGCGTAGATTTTAATTCTGGCGCTCCTTTAGCAGCGCCTGCGGGTAGCCTAAGTACTGACGAAGGTTGTAGCTCTATATCCGACTCCTGTGGAGTCCTGCAAATGTATTCTGATGGAACCACTATTTGGAATCGAAATGGTGTCCCTATGCCTAATGGTACCGGTCTATCTGGGAATTCATCTAGTGCGCAATCGGCTATTATTATACCTGATTTAGGTAGTACCAGTAGGTATTTTGTCGTTACTATTGGGGGGTTTACAGGTTTGAGATATAGTATTGTTGATATGACCCTAAACGCAGGGCTTGGTGATGTTTTACCGGGTCGACGAGATATTCTTATACAACAGAACACTCAAGAAAAGGTGACCGCAGCCCTGAGCGATAACGGTAATTTTTATTGGATTGTAACTTTTGAAGATGGAGTGTACAGTTCCTATCCAGCTGCTGGGGGTATTATACTTCCATCCAGAGGGGTTAATTCAATTGTTCCAGGTACCAATGGATTGTCTGACGCTCGTGGATATATTAGATTATCTCCAAATGCTACTAAAATATCAAATACCTCTATAGGCAATCCTGGAACTGCGTGGCTTGCAGACTTCAACAATGTAACTGGGATAGTAAGTAATCCTATTGCCTTAACCACACCTGGTACTCGTAATAGATTCTATGGTACAGAGTTCTCGCCAAATTCGCAATTGGTTTATTTAAATGCCAATTCTAATGATACTGGAAATGGTTGTGGAGCTACAAACACACGAGAGATTTTACAATATAATATTAATAGTGGTGGCGGTTGGAACTCTTCACCAGTTGTGCTTGCCGCGACTGGAGCAAATAGTGGACGTGGTGCTTTGCAATTAGGAATTGATGGTAAAATTTATCACGCTAGAGTATGTCAAAATTGGTTAGGAGTGATAAGAGATCCTGATGTAGTTGGTGTTGGCGCAGCTTACACCGATGATGGAATTGCTCTAAATAATAATTCTCGAGAAGGACTGCCACCGTTTATCACTTCCTTTTTTGAACCTTCTTTTAGCTCATATGTTGCTGGAAGTGCTTCTGGAGGCTCTATCAACCAAGTGGATTTTTGCGACCAAACTCCTGTGCAATTTGAAGCCTCTACAACTGATTTCTGTCCAACTTCAACGGTGACTTGGAATTTTGGAGATGGAAGCCCAATTAGTACCTTAATGAATCCAATTCACACCTTTCCTGGCCCTGGTGTTTATAACGTTACATTAATCGTTCGTAATGGTGGCTTTAGATTTACTGCAACCTCAGATATTACTATATACTCCAACCCTATTTACAATATAGTGGCCGATGTGTTTCTTTGTGATAGTGATGGAGACGGAATAGAAAGCAGAGATCTTGATGTAGTAGAAACTCCTCAAGTACTTGACATGCAAACCAACCCTAACTACGTAGTTGCTTATTTCTTAACTCAAAATCAAGCTGATAATAACGTGGGTGCTATTGCGTTACCTTACGATTTCCCGTTAGGTACGACCACAGTATATACAAGGATTACAAATGATGAAAATGCTATTTCTAGATTGTGTTTTGATACCGGGTCCTTTGATGTAATAGTTGCTAGTGGAGCTGGGGCCTCACGTCCAGCAGATTTAACTAATTGTGATAATGATAATAATGGCTTCTCTACTTTTGATTTGACATCTACAGAAACAGAAGTGCTTAATGGTTTACCTGCCAGTGCCTTTACAATTTCTTATTACAATACCGCCGCTGAGGCAGGAACTGGAACGAATCCTATTACAAATCCAACAACTTATACGAACGTCACGGTAACTACGCAACGAGTTTTTATTAGACTTCAAGATAACAGTCCTAGTGGCTGCACCTCCACTACTGAAGTAGATCTATTTGTTTGGGATACTCCTATTGCAAATCCAATAATGGATACAACAATATGTGATGTGGCAAATGACAGCTCAGAAATCATACTTTTAACTGACTTTGATAACGAGGTTCTTGCTGCTCAAACAAATCCTGATTATGTAATTACTTATCACCTAAATCAAGCTGATGCTGATGCTGGTGCAAATGATCAAGCATCCCCATTTGACCTTACGGCAACAACAACTTTCTTTGCTCGTATTGATAACCTGAATAACGAGCCTTGTTTTGACACCTTTTCATTTACAGTGAGCTTAGATACACAACCAGTAGCCAATCCAGTAGCGACCTACAGGTTGTGTGATGACCCGTCTAACGATAATTCTGAAGTCTTTGATCTGGTCTCTAGAACTCCAGAAATTCTGCTCACTCAAAATCCAGCTGATTTTACTATTGAATACTTTACCTCGCAAGCAGATGCCGATTTAGGATCTGTAGGTGGAGCGACTCCTGTGAACAACCTATACAATAGTGCTGGCCAAATCATGTATGCGCGTATAGAAAATACTGCCAATACCAGCTGTTATGACACCACATCATTTGATATCATAGTAGATGACCTCCCAGTAGCAACAGCCCCTGCAGATTTGATTATTTGTGATGATGCCAGTAATGACGGTACGGAAGATATCACGCTGACACAA
>Ga0136655_1000845_pt1 | contig 13991 bp, 6 predicted proteins | sample CPBDNA_2_FD_94863 | JGI IMG/M metagenome (GOLD analysis project Ga0136655, IMG submission 94863) | Freshwater to marine salinity gradient microbial communities from Chesapeake Bay, USA - CPBay_Spr_15_0.8_DNA (version 2) | ecosystem: Environmental > Aquatic > Marine > Coastal | place: USA...
ACCCCGAGGCACCTTCTTCGATATGCGGAGTGAAACGTAGTATAGAGAAAAAAAGGTCCCGAAAGTATTCATGATCGTATTGTTTTATGCAGAAGTTGGATCAGACACTATTTGTCGTATTGATGGCTGATTTAGCTGTGAATTAACGTTTCATGTTTTCCGTTGAGGAATATGATAACGTCTGCTTAACGGTTGTTCGACAGGGTTAATGGCTACGGTAACAGTGTATTAACTTCTATTAGTACTATAGGTTATGAGGTCTAATTGTGAATTATTATGTTCATATAATATTTCACACATCTGTAAGCTTAACTGTTATTAATCCTTATCATATTTAAAGTGTTTTGTTTTTTTTGACCAATGCTGATTTAATCCCATCTTTATCATTCATAGATTTTCGCTTCTTAGAAATAATCTTGCCTTTGCCAACAGTGCTTTTTAGAGTGATGGTTACTGAATCAGTAATTTCCTTGTCAATTTTGTCTTGTGCAGCAGTCTTTCCGTCAATTTTGTCATTATCATTGCGATTTCCAGGAACGATAGTGTCTTTAATTCCTCCGTTGACACCTGTAACATGTCTTTCCGCTGCAACAATGGTGTCACGAGAACTGTCTATGGTCACTGCGGCAGTCTTTTCGATAATATTGTCTTTATCACGAACGGCGGTATCTTCACTTCCTCCATTGACAATGGTAATATCTCCTTCCACGGTAACAATAGTGTCATCTTTACTATTCTTGTCATCGATTTGTGTGGCAGGAACCATCATAGTGCCTTCATTCCCTCCATCGACACTAGTAACATTTTCTTTCGCAGCACCAACGGCAGTTTGGTCTTCGTCAATGGTTGGTTCAGTAACCGGAGAGTCATCATTGTTTTCATTGTTGTCATTGGTAACAGTTTCTTTTGCAGAAACCATGGCTTCATCCATATCCTCCCGATTCAGTGTTCCAACAGTATCACAGTTTTCGATAACATTTTCATCGTCAACACTTGTAGAGATTACTATTGCGTCATCTTCACGTGCATTGTCACTGGCGTCGTTGATATCTTGGTCGGTTTCTTCTTCTTCTTCGTCTTCGTCTTCATATTCATCTTCATATTTACTGCTGCATAGTGATTTTTTTGAATTGTCTCCTTTATTGTCATTGCGAGGTTGCTGTGACGTCCCTTTTGCAGCCTTCAACATTTCATTCAACTTTGGCACTTCATCGCTTCGAAGAATTTTCGTCAACATTCCATGACCTTTGTTGATTTTGGCTGTTCCTGTTGTTTCCTTGTCATCATTTAGCACTATAAGATTATAAACCGCATGCTGAAACAGGGCACTCTTTTCACTTGATTTGCTTCTGATATACTTGTCAATAAGGCTGTTGTAGAGTTTGATTTTGGGAGATGAGTTAGATGGAATTTCACTGGAACAAACTTCATCTTTGACATTGTTCTCAACACATCGACGTTCCAAAATCATCTTCAGTGCATTTGTATCAAATAAGCCCGCGAACTTTGTGAGGTCGAACATGTTCCACCAATAGGTCTGATCACTTTCATTATATTTCAATTTTCGAATGGTCTTGAATTGATAAACAAGTGCTGTCATGCAATGTTGGAACGTCCTTGGCACTGAGTTTCCTTTCGTTGCGCTATAAAATGGAATTCCAAGTTTTTTTACGTATGCTGTTCTCATACTGTCCTCATCTTTTGGGGCGTCATATACAGACCACTTTAACGGGTTCAAATAAATTTCACCACTGACATGAAAGGAACAGTCCTTTTCCTGATGTCGGCTGAGTTTTGAACGAGTGCTTAGATTTTCGATGAAAGAAAGGCAAGTCTTTCTGCAAATCCCGATCAGAGCGAAATCAACAAGATACTCGGAATAGAAATACGCGAGCCTGTCCATCACAACCATTTCTTGAATGACGTAAACACCACTGGCATCAACGAGTTCAGAATGCATATATTTCCAAACTTGGGACACTGTGGGATTAAGCACAGTTTTACCTTCCATGAGCTTATGGAAGAATACGTAATCTGCATTTTTTTTTATCTGCAGGTCAAAAGTATACGCTTCGAATAGTTGGCGAGCTACAACCGTACTGAACACCTTTTCTACCACGCTCCTGTTACCGAAAGAAAACTTATCACCAGCTTTCTTGGCTTCCTCGGACATAGAGTTGATATATGTAGTGGTGAACGCCTTTGCAGCTTCATCGGATAGAACATTGATGTATTGAAGTCTTGCGATTGAAAGCGTCTTCTTGGAATCGAGCATGAGGAGCATGGATCTCATCGAAACAAGGACAATTTTGTCGTAAAGAATTGTTTCCAACAATCTCAAAATAGAAAAAGCTTGCCAACTTAATGAATGAGTTGTCCTAGCAGAACAGTTGACGTGTTGCGATTTAAAGGACTGTAGAAAGTTCCTCATTGAGCTCTGAGAATTTCCTGACAAAATATCCGTAAACTGTGTGAAATATTATGAGCATATAATATTTTGAAATAGTTAGTAACCTGAGAATCAAATATGTTAAGAAGAAATCACATGGAATTTACCTTCATTTTATTAAAATCAATTTTCTTGATGAACGATTCCTTTGTAATGGAATTCTGAGAAGCAGCGTATCCTTTTTTAACACATTCGAAGTATGCATCAGATTCGCAGAGATGCTTGAAAATGGCTTGAAGTTTTGGCAACAAGTTCCTATTTAAAACATCTTTCCGTTCATTGATTTTGGATGCAAGAACATGTAAAGTGGTAATTTCATCACCGTTCTTTTTCTTCCTCTCCACTGTAGTACCAGAGACATAATGAAATGTTCGATTTTCTGATGCATCAATGATCTCTTTAAAACATTTGTGGAGTGCGTCCAATAACGTGTGATCCACAGTATTCTTCCTCATCGTCATTAGTTGGTATGAATACTCTCGCAACAGTGTTAACAATTGAAAAGAGAGGTGATCAGCTTTCATCTCTTCCACGAGATCACTGTTTAGAACAAAGAACTTGAGTACAATTTTCTGTTCGCTCGCGAGTAACTTTTGCCAATTTCCTTCTTCCTTCAAGAAGGTAGTAAATGAATAGCACCTATGCAAACCATCGAGAATTCCCAAATTGAAAACTTCGTCGCCATTTTCAGTTATCTTTTGATTAATCTTTGAACGTGAATAAATCATGTTAGAAAATTTTGATCGATGCAGAGTACAAATAATTGATTTAACTAACCTTGTTCAATGCGTCGGTGAGAGACGTCGTTTCAGACAGTAGTTCCGCGATCATGTTTAACCTCATTTCAATTTTATTACTATCATCGGTATTACTAATGTAATATTCACTTGCACTTTTACTATGGTGTAGAGAATTATATCAGCATAATATATCACAAAGTTGGTAAATAAACTTGCACACATTGAACGGAAATCACTCACCATGAAAAGTCTGGGGATCTGTTCTTATCCATATTAGCTTTCATCTGATTAGCAGGAATAAAGTTCACTGTATATGCGTTCAAAGCTGCCGCTTTAGTGAAGAATACTCCTTCCATGTTCAAATCAAGAGTTTCTTTGCTTTGAGTAGAAATACACAAATGAACATACTCCTCAAGTTTACCATACACTGGTGAATTCGCATTAACGAAATGATGATTGACTTTCGGAACGAAGAGTTCACCATCCTTAATTTCGAGAACTGAAAGGAGAGTACAGATTGAGATTTTCACTTCTTTTACAGTACAGAGCGAATGAAGAATACTGGAGGGAGTGTCGGTTTCGCCTTAAATTGGAAATTCGTATTAGTACAACGAACAATAGAAAGAAGCAGAAATCATTAACTGAAACGATCACTCACAACGGAGGCTGAATACGCTCTTCTTCGAAGGCGCCATGTTTTATACGGTAGAGATTTGAATCCAACAAGGAAGGTACACAAACTATGATACAGACTACTGTTAACAGTATCGATATGTCTGTGAAGTACACATTTTTGAGCTTGAACAAACGATTGTAATAAAAATTGAATCTATGCTCATTCCCATCTTCGCTAAAATGAGAAAATAAATTAATCTTACTTTTATAGCCGAAAAAACAACGACAAATACAATACTTAAGAATCATGACGTAGACAAATGACGTACATTGAGCTAAAAATGTACAGACTGCATTACGTGCTTCATGCAGTGCAGAAAATAAAGTCACAGGCCTTTTGTGGGATGCATGCAGTTCGGAAAGCAGATGCAAAAGACTGCATGGAGAACAGAGAGTGTTACATGCGGTCGTGACTATAATTAATTAAAATTCAACGGAAATCGAAACGAACTAAAATGGTTTTTACTTATGGCAAGTTGAAGCGAAATTTATATTAAGAAAGAACCAACTGTTTTAGGATACGATTCTGCACATCAATGTTGAAGCAAAATGTTGAAATTTTATAAAAGAGAATGGCGTTGAATAAAAATTCAACGTTTGGAACAAAAAAAACATTTTTCTTGAAAACGAATGTTGCTCATACTTTCATCGGTACCTCCAATTTATACAAACAACAAAACGTTAATAATGTTCTCAGCAAATGCACTCCGCACCGTCCTCTCTGACCACGTCGAGAAGGCTTTCTCCATGTCAGCATCACACTGGAAACTAAACAGTAAGGTATGTAATACACTTGAGCTCACAAGAACTTGAAAGAAGTCACTTTATCATCAATGCAATGTGTTCTGCAACAATATTCGCTTTTCAATAAGTGGCACTACAAGACGAAACTTCCAACAGTATTACTACTTTATTTTACAAGAAGGATACTTTGAAGTAATTATGAGAAGAATGCCGAAATCAAGCGAATAGATTTGAGATACAAATACTTACGCAATGAATTCGCCGACTCAATGATATGGTTTCACGACAGCATGGAATACGGTTCAAAAAATGCAATAATCATGACATTGCAACCTTCATTGACTGAAATTCATGATATCGCCTTAATTTTGACGATTTGCAATACTTTATACCACCATAATATTCCACAAACTAACCTACTCATTCACGTTCACGTTATAGGTGTTGTTGAACCGTTGTGTTCTAGACAGGACAGGCAAAGTAGCTTTCCACTGGGGAAAAGCAGGTGATGTGACAAAAATCGCTAGGAAATTCGTCAATGACCCTGACGCAGTTACTGAAAGGAGCGTCGCGATCAACGTAATTGTTGATGCGATGACCGTGGAAGAGTTAAAGGAACAGCTTTCAATCTTGAAAGGTGATATGGTAACCAACACTGATGAAATGGTTGATTTGAAACGTGAAATCTTGGACGCTCTTCTTGTGGAAAAAAAAGAAAAAAATGCTGCTGTCGAAAAGTACGTGCATTGGAGCAAGACCACTTTTCAAGTATTGAATGACTTCTATGCAGATGCTATCAAACTCAAAGATAAAACATTCAGGAAAACTGGACAGGACTCCTTCCACAAAGTAATCGTTAGAATTATGAACAACAGTGGAAATGAGTACTATTCTGATCAGGCCAAACACTTCGAGAAGTGGATCGCTGCCAATCATTTTCAGATGTTGAGACAGGCAGATATCCAGTTCCTCATTTCATCCGCCAATGTGCTAGCTGAGTCAAGTGCTTCATCTAGAAAAGTGCTGCAAGCAGCAGTACAAGTGCTACAAAACATTCAAAAGCAACATGAACTTGTTGCTGATTACAACGATAAAAACATGATGTGGGTGGTTAGGCCTGGAACTCCCTTGACAACTGCTACAAGTGCAGCAAAGAGAGGAGTGGTTACACCGGATAAAATGCCAACTAAACGTGCTAGAACAGAGGACGAGATAAACATTGGAGGGTTCCTTCTCACAGAGAATATTGATCGTGAAGGTAAGTCGGAAACATACGAAACAGAGGGATGTCTTGTCAATGAAAGGAAAGATAAGTGGGGACAAAAAAATGAATTTGGAAACACAAATGCTGTGGAGAAAGGTACGAATGTGAAATATTATGCTTGTATAATATTCTGCGACAAATTCCTAACACAGCTTACTAATATAGCAGAAGATACCGTTCGTGAATTTGTTGAGGATTTGGACAAACAAGAACAAGGTAAGTCCTGTGAAAAATTATACCCGCATAAGATTTGGCATCTTCTGTCTTACAAAAAAAAATCAGTTTGGACAATGAAACCATTCAGAAAAGTTAATAATCCAGGAACGGATGAATGGATTACAGTTGCTCAAAATGAAACGCACACACTGCTTGTTGTGCGACCGTACAACTGTCATGACAAAATTAACTATTACTAACGGAACCTTTTCAACCACAGATACATTACACAGTAACCATCACCAATGCGGAGCCTTAGCATCTGGATTCACATTGGGTACTACAAAGCCCAAAATTGGCAACACTGCTGACAGTCCCTGTGCAGCTGGATGGAAATGTTCAATGATATTCACAACTGGTGGTGGCACTATACCTGTCGCCTCTGCAAGACACAGATGTCCTGGAATAAGACAAGATTTCTTGTCTTGCAACAAACCAATTCATGCAATCTGTGGAGTTGAGATAGAAAGACCTCAAAATGGTGACATGTTCAACAGAATGTGTTTTGACTGTGCCAATATGTTAACAGTGCCCTTACCAAAAACACAAGACATTGTGCGTGCTGTGCCAGAAGCTGAAATTCCTAATTTTGACATCAACGAAAGCAATCAACATTTTGCCCAAATATATGCAGAGCCGAATTTCCAACAGCCACCAAACAACAATGGATTCACACTACTACCAGTTCCGATTCGAACAGATAATGGTGGACTTACGCCGAAAGCAAACATGAATACTCTTGTACAAAATGGAATTACTTCTGCACTTGTCCACCCAAATTTGCAACAGGCTAGCCATACCCAAAGATTTGCACTACCACCAGTACCAATTCGAACTGCACAAAATCCTTACATGAAAAAGAATCCTGCCCAATCTACTAAATTTAGGAAGAGAGAGGACACGTTTGGATCTTCTCGAAAAATAGAAAGAACTAAGCAGCTTCAACTGTACTTCACCATTGCTGTGCCACAAGCCCAAGAAAATAGCTCAGAATTTAAGTACAAAATCGCAATTTTTGTACGAGCACACAACAGCATGACAAAGGACAACGGAATCATTGAATTTAAACCTGAAATATTCAACATGATGTGCGAATTAGCTTATGCTACAAAAGATACAGACAGCGAGATACGGATTGGAAGCATGAACAAATACACAGATTTGATCACTAGTTCATTCACTGAAGTTCACCGCATTAGAGCAAACCCTGGCGAAGAAAATGATAGCTACAAAACATCAGGAAACAATGGGTACTTTTCTGAGCAGATCGGAGGAATGTTTGATATTACCGTGCAGAAACCAGAACAATTGCAAGAGGAATTGAACAACATACTACAAGAGTTCAAAAACATAATTGCATCTGATTCTTTCCACAAGGGATACAAATTTGCTGCATACTGGAAATACTGTAATGAACCCGGCACAACGATTGAGGAATTGATGCATAAAGTGAACTCACAACTCAAAATAGTTGGAAACAGAGACCAGATCTTTAACATGGCTAGATCAACAGGAAAACTATACCCAATCTTAGTCCAAGACATACAAATGACACTTCGAAAAGTATTAGGAACCACGGAAATGATGGTGAAATTCAATGTTTCTCTTGACGAAGTTCTCCAGAATGCCGATATTGCGAACTATGCAAAAGGAATGATTGGTGTTTATTCTCCTGCATACCGTCAAGTTCTCTTCCTCAAAGACATTCCAAACAGAGATTTGTCATTTCTGCAAACAGACGACAACTAAAAGAAACAAAAACAAGAACAAAAAAAAAACACGCAAATGTAAAAACATAAACTAAACCATTCTTTCATTTTTACACACAGTCGATGAATCAAATCAACGTAGAGCTATGAGAAGAACAAACATGAAGGCAGAAAGTAAAAGAGATCAAGATAACGGTATGACATCATTGCAATATTTTATGAACGCATAATATTTCACACGGACTAATGACATCTTCCATCATTTGTTCGACAGAAAATCCACATCATGCAAAAAAACCAATGTCAGCATTCCTTAGTAAGACATATGAGAAAGTTTCAACAAGTCATGGTTTGTACATGGCAATATACTTCCTATACCTGTTGGCAGCTTCAACAGGAGTTCCACACACATTTAGCAATCGTGCAAGAGATCCAATGATGCAAACAAACCAAACAAAAATCCTCCGAAGTTACAATGCTTTGCAGGAAAAAGTAAATGCAATTCAAAAAACAAACAATCCAAATAACTTGACAATCTCGAAAGAAGTCCAAGATACCTTCCTTACAGGAACTACACAGGTTCAAAAGCAAATTTTGAATACATTAGATTTCGAATTCAGAAACGCTAACTTGACATACATGGAGTGTTGCAGCTGCATGTCTCAAACGATGACACCGTGTAATGAAGTGTCACCAAGAAAACAAAAATGTACGGAATGCTCAAAACATGACAAGTACACCCGTGATTACTTTCTTGAACAGAATATGCTCCCAGTCTGGTACGATGAAAATGGATCCGTGCAATATTATATTCCAAAGGAACTACAGGATCTTTCATTCGGGGAGAAATTGCTGATCCAAAAAAATTCTATATTAATTCCGGTCGTCCACATTTCAAAGGGAAGAATCGGGATTAAAGGACACACAGTAATGTTCAGAAAGAACTTGATGGACATCTGTAACATACTGCCCAGGATGTCTCTAGAAATGATTGACGTGATGCGAGATGTAACACTTTCTGAGGACGGAATTAGTTTCAAACAGAAAACATTCAAGATTCGCCGTTCTAAAGTTATCCTCGCCCTACAATGGTTGAAAAAACATCACAAAGGATACAAACACATTGAGATACAAGAAGGAAACTTAGACTGGATGAAAGACTGCGAAGAAGGCATCCTTACAGCAAAACAAGTTACAATTCTGGATACAAATGACGATACAAATGAGCATGAAGAAACCGTAGCAGCAGTTCAAACAGGTCGCAATGCTTCAACGACTGATGAATCAACTATGATATTCAATGGCACTTCAATAGAACATTCACAAGACAAATACAATAAAGAGACAGTAGATCTCGTCAACGAACTAACACAGTCTGTGAAAATGGCAGGAAAAGAAATTCCTTCGTTAATGTTCCCGCAAGTGGACGAAAAACCTATTGATGAATATACTGAACCCAACGTTTTTGCAGATGCATACCCATGGCTCTTTCCAGGTGGTTTCGGCGACGCAGCTTCAGAACTTGGAGACAAAAAATCACAGGCCCTTGACTGGACGAAAATTTTGATACGATACCGTGATGGACGATTCATGAGAGATCCTGTTTTCTCATTCCACCTACTCAACTACGTTCAACGTCATGCGAACAATAAGGAGGCTGTTTTCTTCACCAAAAATTACCTTGGTGCGAAGAAAATTACTGTTGAAGACCTTAAAGAAGAAATTGCAAAAAATAACCTAGATTTCGTCCACAAGATACAAGCTTATGCAGGTCAGAAAATAAGGGGTTCAGATGCATGGTGGCGGAACAGAAAACATGAATTAGATTCATGGATTGCACACCACCTACAAGATAAAAATGGACCACCAACTATGTTTATGACATTTTCCTGCGCAGAATACTGGTGGTCAGACCTAGAGAAAATGTTGGTTGAACGATGTAAGGGGACGGAAGATGAGATTCTGGTGCAAGACATGATACATCACAAGGACGAAAAAAAGAAAATGTCTGCTAAGACCAAGATATTGGAGAACTACGCAGCTGTAGTTCAAGAATTCTTCCAAATACGCCTAGACAATTGGATGGAAACAATTGGAAAAAACGTTTTCAACATCACGCACTACTACAACCGCTTTGAATTTGCGAAAGGGCGTGGTCAAATTCACGCACACATGCTAGCAGTAACATCGGATCACCACTTCATTGCTGACTTCTACAAGGAATATGTTGAAAATGGTAACCAATTTGAAGGAACAAGGATCTATTCAAAATACGCTAGAAACAACTTGGCAATGACTGGAGAAAAACCCTTACTAAGACCGGATGAGCCTGTCCCTGAATCACCTTTGTCTGGAAGATTTTGTGAGACCTTATCAATTAACAATGATGTTGCAAAATTGGTCGAACAAACTCACATGCATGAGTGCAACAACTATTGCCTCCGCTTTCAAAAAAAGTAAGAATCATTTGTTGAAGAAGAGTGTGAAATATTATACACACGTAATATTTTGCAGTTCTCATTGTCATTTTTCTAACATGTCTCTTTTATCAACTTCCAAGAGACCAATTCAAAAAAAAAGAAGAAAGGTGCAAACTTTGCAGGAATGGATGTGGACAAGAACAGACTCCAAACGGAAGGGATACACCAGGTTTCATGCAGTATGAATTCGATACGATAGAAGTTGACAGGTCACGGGGTATCAAGTTCTTGAGACTCAAACGTAACGAACGAAGAATGAAGCAAACCTCTACGTCAATGTTGCAATCATGGAGAGCAAATTGTGATGTATCCCTCATTGTATATGACACGGACCCAATTAAACTGAACCCCAGTGATATTGCAAGAGTGGCTGGTTACATAGTCTCTTACACAACAAAAGGAAACGTGAGTTACCAAAGTGAGAAGGATTCTATTGCTGCTTTAATCGACAATGCTACTACGGAATACGTAGGTCACAATGAAGGTGAAATTATCAGAATTTCAAGGCAAATCCTAAATTCTTTCATGACTACGCGAATAGTGTCAAAGGCAGAAGCTTCAGTTGAACTCCTTTCCCTTGATTTATACAGGTGTACAGAAAGCTTCAAACATGTCAGTATGTCATCATTCGGGAAACTTGAAAAAAAGAAAACAAACGTGACAGATCCGCTTAGGATTTATGCTCAGAGACGCACTGACAAAAATCTGTCACTTGCTAACTTCATGCGCAGCAACATTAAACACAAAATGCCACCAGCTGGACAGGAATTTAGATTGAGACAAAACACGTCACACAGACAAGAAATTATACACCCGACAGGCATGAATGGAACACCAATCTATCCAGTTTCAAGTTCGTATGCAAAATGCACTCTACTTATGCACAAGCCATGGAATTCAAAACAAAGACTGACGTTTGAAACAACTCCATCATTTGTTTATAAAGAATTCTATGAATTTCTGAAGAATGACAAATGTCCTGTATCGGTCCGGTTGACATATGCAGTTGCTAAAGAAAATTACGAAAGAGGTTCCAGGTTTTCCGAACCAACTGTTGACGAGATAGAAACCAATATTACTCCTGACCAATTTGAAGATGACGAAGACCTCCAACACTATTTAGATGCACTTAAAAATGTTCGGGACTCCAAAGGACTCACATCCTTCTACCGCGGAGAAGATGGACAATATGATTTCTCGCAGCAGTTCTCGCAAATGGACCAAGGAAACTTTGACTCTGACTGGCTCGATGATCAAAAGTCGACATGGCGAATGGAACAACAATCAAAAACGTTCTCAGTAAACGCACGTACCGGCAAAAATTACACAACCGATGACGTCAAAAATAACGTGCAACAAAATGAAATAGTGTTCACCGTCATGAGTAAACTTCGCGAATGGATTGAATTCCCTACAAAGCATCGCTACGATAATACACTGACATTTAAGCCACTTCTCATGACAATTCAGGGTGCTGGTGGAACAGGAAAAAGTCATGTCATTCATATCATAACCAATGCCATTGAAAAGTTGTTCTCAGTGAAAGTGACGATGACTTGCGCACCAACGGGTTGTGCTGCTTACAACATTGGAGGGAAGACTTGCCACAGTTTTTTCAACGTGAGTGTAAATGATGCCTCCAAACCAATGTCAGCAAGTAAGAAAGCTGATTTTGAACAAAACGTGCTCCGCCTCCTTATGGTTATAATAGATGAAAGGAGCTTACTTTCGATGGATGTTCTGGGAGCAGCAGAAACAAACTGCAGAAACAATGCCCACGGTGGCGTAAACAAAGATAAACAATGGGGCGGAATACCAATTGTTCTCATATTTGGTGACGACTATCAACTCCCAGCAATAGTACGAAATAATAAAGGTCACGGAGCAACGCGAGTATTCGATGATAGGGGATTTAAAAACACCCACTTATCAAAAATACAAATGGCGGGTCGTGATGCATTCCTGAACCTTGCTGGACATGTCAAGCACCTCACAAAATCCGAACGTATCCAGACTGGTGACAACCACCTACTCAACTTAAGTGAAACTGTGCGATACGGCGACGGGATGACAGAAGACCAGGCTCATGACTTTCTACGCCTGAAAATAAGCAATCCAGAACTAACAGACGATAAAAGGCACGAACTGCTTCATGACGCGATTTGGATCTACACATCAAACGCAGAAATGAAAGAACACAACAAAAACATGATGAATCACCATGTTTCACGGCACAATCCACTGATGAACTGTGGTTACAAAATCACACCAACTTTTAACGCATCAAAAGGAAAAGGATTTTCAAGCCATTTCAAATTTGAAACAAGAGTAAATGCACCAGTACCTCTTTGTAGAGGCGCTCGTGTCAGTGTTAACAAAAACATATGGCAGGAAATGGGAATATATAACGGTGCTATGGGAACAGTAATTGATATACGATGGAAACATGGCGAATCACCACTGACTGGTCACATGCCACTCTATGTCGTTGTTGCCCTTGACGAATATATTGGACCTGCATGGGATACAGACAATAAAACGCATGTACCAATTCCTTTGTACGAAATACCATGTGACAACGTGCGAAAATGTTGCTGCATGACGACAGTGCCGCTGGAATTGTCATTCGCACGTACACTTCACAAATTTCAAGGAAAAAGTGTAGGGCCAGAACACCCAATTAAATACATGGTTTTCGAACCTGGAAATTCAACATTTGAAGGCAACAATCCTGGCCTACTGTACACAGGCTTGAGCAGAGCAACAACATTGGGAAAGGGTGATATCAACAAATCAGCGCTTTATTTAACAGGGTCAAATTCAAATGTTGACAGATTCTGCAACTTGGTTCACTACAGACAAAAACACAAGAAGAATGAAAAATATATAGCGATTAGGAGGCGTTCGGTGTGGATCGCATATCTTGATAAACAAAGAGAAAATAGTGCTATTCACATATCACAAAACATGCACGACAATATTGAAAATTGGTTGATAACAAAACAAGAAATATCTGAGCAAGAGCTAGATGACATTATTATATACCATAACAATTACTCTTAAATACTATCATTACACATGAAACACTACACAATATATTATAGGTACATAATATCTCGCACATGAATTCATTACACGCACAACACTACTCAATATATTAAATACACGTAAAATTTGACACTGACACAACGCTAAATGAATAAAAACAGAATAAATCTGTACCAATTATTCAATGAGTAGATATAATGATGACAGCCGGAGGCCCTTTCGCAGATGCGACCTCTTATACCTTAGTAGACCTACACTAGGTAAGAGCTGTTTAAAATTTTCACTTACTGAACACAATTATTTTCCATTTTAAACTGAACATATGCAAATTAAAACATCCGGAGGCCATTTCGCGAGTGCGACCTCTTATACCTTAGTAGACTCCTCACAATACAAACAGCCTATCTTCGCCAACCACAACATTATAAAACCGTTAAGAAACAGTTATTAACATTAAAGATTCTTCGCCAATCGACCCCCATGCACAATTCGTCTCACACACAGCGCGAAACAACAAATAGACAATTCTCTTCACCTTCATAAGATTAATCTATTGTGTAGCTTCCGTTGGAAGCTCCACGATAGGCCTCTATTAGGCTATTCATTATCATAGCCATATCGTCGTCATCAAACATGATTGTAGCAAGCGATTGTAGGTTCTTACCT
>Ga0136655_1000846_pt1 | contig 13973 bp, 11 predicted proteins | sample CPBDNA_2_FD_94863 | JGI IMG/M metagenome (GOLD analysis project Ga0136655, IMG submission 94863) | Freshwater to marine salinity gradient microbial communities from Chesapeake Bay, USA - CPBay_Spr_15_0.8_DNA (version 2) | ecosystem: Environmental > Aquatic > Marine > Coastal | place: USA...
CGAAACATTTGTAGTAGCGATCCGACTGATGTTTGGACTTTACTTTGAAAACCAGCGAACGGTCAATCAAAGAAAGTATCTGAGAAAATATCGGCTGTCCGAAGAAATGTGTATTTTTCATCCACTGTATTTATTGGTTGTGGTAAACTGAAAATACAGAAAAGGGGAAGCTTCTCAAACGAAGCTTCCCCTAAATTTTAAACCGTTTCTCGGACAGTAGTGAATTAGAATATTGGTTTTTCGTTACCAAATTATTGATTACGACGGATGATGATTCTCCAATTCTATAAAACTGTTATTGTAAGCTTCTTACTTGTATTTCTTAGTACGTCTTGGAGTCAGGCTCAGGATATTAAAGAAGATTTTATCGGTTTTGGTATTATTGGTGAGTACTCAAATAATATTCGGATTTATCCACTGGCTGGATTTGTATGGGAGCGGAAATTCACCTCTAAAAGTGGATTAGAGACTGGGATAAATTACCGAGCTGATAGATTTGAAGTGATTCTGAATGTTTCCCAATCTGGCGTTGGGGCTTTTTCAGAATTAGTCACCCTGAGGGAGCATTATCTGAGTTTTCCAATTTTGTATCGGTACTATTTACCCAAATACACGCTGTCTTAGGGTCCTGTGGTAGATGTTTTTGTGGGGTGGGATCAACTCAAAAAGGATAGAGTAAACGTAGATTCTTTCTCCAAGAGTCCTTCCGTCGATTTGGGACCGTTATTTAAAGTCAGTAGGAAATGGGCCATCACTGAAAAACTATTTTTGGAACCTGAGATTCGTTTTGGAGCATTGACGAGAAGCTCAACGCTGTTTTTTGGAGTAGGAGTACAGCTCAAAGAGAAGCTCCGATAAGTTAATTTTCAACTTTCTTCTTATTCGATTTAGGTTATAATTGTGTCAAAGCTTAATAAATGGCCTAGACAGGCTATATTTGTAAAATTTAACCCAAAGGATATTATACTATTTAATGAAGCGAACTAGAGCCCAAGAATCCCGCGCTGCAATAGAGCGATTATATATTACCATGAGACATTTATTCACCAGAGGTGTATACAAGCCAAATGGTGTATCAGGTGAAACTTTGGTAGAGGCACTTCGGACTCTAAGTCCTGAAATCTACGGAACCATCACCGATCCGGAAAAAATTGAATTGGACGGATTACTCTACGTGATGGAGCGCTTACCGCGCGGAATCGAGGAATGTCGCTATGTTCGATTGATCAGCCGAGAGGGCTACGAAACTTCGAATCTGACTGCAATCGTTCCTCCAAAGCGAAAGCGGAATTGCTACAGGCTGGATGAGCAAATTATGTATGTAGAGATGACTCGAGGTCGCTCTGACATTTATGATATTTTGACTCACCTGACTTTCTTAAACCTAGAGTCCAATAAGATTTTTCAAAATAGTACAGATTCAAAAGGTAAAATCAATACCAACTGGCGGATGCTCGATGAAATAGTTGCCAAAGAGAAAACTGGTGAAGAATTTAATAAGGAAGCAGCGAGTGCCTATTTGAGTCATTTGATTGGACGAACGTTTGAAGAAACATTAGCTGCAGTGGATAAATTTGAGCAAAGCAGCAATTCAAATAGTTTGTTTTCTATAATCTACCATTTGGGCAAATTGGCCTATGACGAGTCCATCCATAACCTAGATCGAGAAATTTCTTTTTCTGCAACCCTTCGGGAAAGAGTAGGACATCATGTCTATGGGGAGCTTTGGGCCAAACGAATCAAAGAAACCTTGGATGAAAAAGGTTTATTAAAGCGTCCAATTCATATCATTTCAGCAAATCTACATTCAGTATTGAATACTGTTTACGGGTTTCAGTTGCTCAAACTCAAGGATTACCAAGCATTGGAAGATGTAGTCATGGCTATCAGTACTAATTCTAAGGATCACAAAGGAAAGGCAATCGAAGATTATGCTTTGGCACATGGTTTTATCAATCTTCCGGATGAATCAGGAACAAATATCGGTGCTCAAATTATAGACACTGCACCATTAGAAAAAGATGAATTAATTCCTGGGGTTCAGTTACCAACTGATAAAAATAAGAGACCTGTCTTCGTGGTGATGGATTACGCCTTTGGAGAGCAGGCTTATGAATGTTTTGATGAGTTATTGAAGCCTTATCAACAAAGCGAAAAAACTACTCCGCTTGATGTGGTTTCCACTTCAATCATGGGAAAGGCTGGAATTCTTTATGGAGGAAAAGGGGATCTCATGATTCCGAATTCGCATGTTTTTGAGGGAACTGCCGATAATTATCCCTTCAAAAATGAATTCAAAAAATCAGATTTTGAAGGCTATGGATTAGGCGTTTATTCCGGATCAATGGTGACTGTACTGGGAACTTCCCTTCAGAATAAGGATATCTTAACCTATTTCATGGAGTCTTCATGGAATGCCGTAGGATTGGAAATGGAAGGCGCACATTATCAAAAAGCGATACAGTCTGCCTCTAAGATTCGTCGAAGTATTCGGTCAAATGTTAAAGTATTGTACGCCTATTACGCTTCGGATAATCCGCTGGAGACAGGTAGTACTTTGGCTTCTGGTGCTTTAGGCATGGAAGGAGTTAGACCTACCTATTTAATCACCTATAAGATTTTGGAAAAGCTATTCTCTTAAAAAGAGATTTTCTGAAGCGAATATAAAATCCTTTGAGGCTTAGAACCCTCAAAGGATTTTTTTTGAAATCAAGTGTAGTAGACTAAAATTAACGTCTACTTTTTCACTAAGTCTAATACTCCTTTGACCTGGATTTCTTCGGCAATCTTTGCAAATACCAGCGTAGGAATTTCGATCTTATAATCTGCAAGCTTGATTAAAAATTCGAGTTTCAATTTTAGTACTTTCCCATCAGAATTGATTTGACCTACCAATTCCATTGGCTTTTCTACACCATGAATTTTCATTTTTCCCGTGGCTTTTACAGCATGATTTCCTGGTAAAGTAAAATCTTCATTTCCTGTGATTTTTCCTCGAAAAGAAGCTGTTGGATATTTCTCACTTTCCAAATAATTTTCATTAAAATGCTCTTGCATCAATTTATTAGGAAATGAAAAGTCCGTCATGCGCATCTGAACGGCAACCTCTCGGGTCTCAGAATTAATAATACTGCCAATCTTCTTGTTGACCGCATTGATATCTTCTACCGGAGTATACGAGTAAAATGAGACTTCTCCAGCAGAAGTGGAAAAGAGTGTTTGAGCATTTCCAGAAGAAATCAGAAAATGAAAAGGGACTACCAATAAAATTAAGATTAGCTTTTTCATTTGATTTTCTTTTTGGCAGATTTATCTAGACTGAAAGTTCTTGCAATATTGAATCCATAAAAGATGTCCTTGTTCTCCCAAGTCCCGATTGTCTGACCAATAAATTGCTTTTCGATCATGCCTTTTGAATTGGTAAAATGAAGTTGAAACACGTGCCCTCCTGTCTCGATATCTACACCTAAAGCAAGAGAATTGTGATATGGATAGGGTAGGCCAGTGTCGTTCTTGTATTGTGTTCGATCCACGACATTGTAATAATACTCAGCAGAAAGTGTAATTCTATTGGACAGTTTATAGCGTCCTCCTCCTCCCATAGAAAGCATAGTATTATCGATTAATGCACTTTCTACTCGATTTTGATGAAGAATTGTTGGCATCAGTTGAAGAGATATTTTTTCATTGAACTTTCGGGCAATTAGAACTTGTCCTGTATAAGAATACCGTTCCAGATTGTTAAAAAACTTCATCTCAGCCCCAGTTTCAGTAATATAGCCTGTCGTCATGGTATTAATAGCCATTCCGCCCATAGCAGTGACAGTAACCGGGATTTTATTAGACTGGCGAAGAACTTTATATTTGGAATAGAAATCATAAGTTTTTTCCACAGAGCTTCTTCCTGCTCCTATCATTAAGCGATCTGTAATTCCGTACTCCAATCCCAGTCTGATTTTTGCTTCATCTAGACCGAAGAAATTGTTGATAAAACCACTGTTGACTGCTCCAAATCTGTGGGATATCCAAAAATTAAGATGCTTTTTTGAAATAGTCTCTACAGTTCGTCCATTTATTAGTCGAGTAGCTTTGAATGTTGCAAAGGTATAAGTCGGTTTTTTTGCAAAATCTTCATCCAAAAGTGACATCAAATCATCTTGGGCAACTGCTGGACTCACATAGCCGAAGAAGGCTATAAAAAGAAAGAGAGCAATGAAATTATAACGCATCATCTATTTTTAAGAAAAAACACGTAATAGGTTACCATTCAAAGCCGTCATATAAACAGTCAATCCATTTTTTCCATTGGAATTCAATCCCCGTCCATTGACATCGAATTTTGCGCCATGTTCAGTACAGTAAAACTCGGCATTTTGATAAATCACTTTTACTCTGCCTTCATGCGAACAGACCTGAGTCACTGCGGCAAAAGTGGTAGATGAGATTCGGGCAACGACTATTCTATTGGCCACCACATATTTCCCAACTGTATTCAGTTTAGAATATGCTGCATCATTGAGATCGAGGGTAAAATCTGTTCCCGAGCCACCTGCTCCAGGATCATTTGGTGAAGGCTCATTTATGCAACTACTCAAAACTGGTATAGCACAATAGACTGCAATGAGGGAAGCGCCTTTAAATCCTAGTGATTTTAAGAATGCGTTTCTGGATAGTTTTTCTTCCATTTCTGTTTGGTTTAGTGATTACCCTTGCAATTTGAGACGCTCATCTTTGCGATTCCCTTAAGCGATTCTTAAGATTTGTTTAATTTCATAAAGTACTTGAAGGAAAAACCACTATTTGATTCTCGTAGAATGCAACATGTCCAGTCGCCACCCTTTTGCGGTGCGAACTGCCGTTGCGCTTTCCAGCCAATGAAGATTTTGCGGGTCCTGAACGGCTCTGATGATAGTTGGGTAATTTTGGTATGCTACCCAAGCTCTATTCCCTTCTATTTTAGTAGAAATAAACTCAAAACGATTAGTGCGTAGGGGATTGGAGTCTTCTTGTTTTGCCTGCTCGAAATAATTTCGAATGAATTCATTATCCCAGATCTCTCCTTGCTCAAGGAGAAGAAAGTCTTCAGTGTAGTAGTTGAAAATCAAGTCTTCATTGAATCCTGAAAAAAGTGAATCAAAGGAATCATGAATCAGGTTTTGTACCTACTCTTCATCTGAAAGAACTGTAGCCTTTGTTCCATTCAATTCCTTTTCCATAAAGGCCACAATCAATTTCCCGAGTTCTGCACTTCCTTTTTCAGTATAGTGGACATCGTCAATTCCTATTCCATGTGCCTTGTGAATAGCTTTTGAAGCTTCATAAATATCATTGACTGCAACACCGTGCTTTTGCATGACTGCTTTTGCGGCTGCATTGTATTTCTCAGGATCTGAAGATAGCCTACCAGTTTCCTCTTCTGGCACGTACGAGGTCGTTACGAAAATCAATTTTGCATCGGTCAATCTTTTAATCTTGGTAATTAATGAATCCAAATTCGAAGCATATTCATCAACAGTAAAGGTAACCTTACCATTGACCTTGTCTCGATTTCCATTGGCTTTGGAATCAGGGTGGCGATAAACCAAATCCCAAAGTCCCCAGTTCAGCTGAATTAAATCCCAATCTTCATCTCCGATCCATTCTTCTATTTTCTCCAGACCAGTCCCAGTATGCTGTCCATTCCCAGGATTATGAGTAACCAAAGCTTTTCCCTGAAAATATTTCCAAACATAAGGCGTGTAGCCAATGGAAATGGAATCACCTATGATCAAAATCTTTTTCTGGGGGCTGTCAAAGCCCGATAAAGTGATACATAAAAGTAAAAGAGTGGAGAAGAAAATTCGTTTCATTTTTTTTAAGATTATTGAAAATCAAGATTGAGAAATACAGACCTTGAAGGCCTGAATGATTTTTTCTAGTGGCTGATTTAAAAGTGTCTCATTCATCATAAGCATCAGATCTTTAGAATTTGGGTTAGCATTTATTTGAATGTTAAACTCCTCAAATAATCGCTTTGACATTTGCTCGATTTGCAGATTTTCAGGGAGTTGGAGAAAATAAATATTAGTCGGATTTTCTTTGGCTCGAATGCTTATTCCAGGCATTAATTCTAATGAAGCCAAAAGTTCATCTGATCTTTTCTTCACATCCTTCCACTTTTGTTCGATAGTGTCAAGAGCGTGCAGTGCCATTGCAGCATTTTCCCAATTTGCTTGGATATTTCCACCATGGATTTTGATCTGTCTGGGTAATTGATCGATAAGTGCAGCATCTCCGCAAAGTATTGCTCCACCATTTGCACCCAAATACTTGTAAAGCGAAATATACACAGTATCAAAAAGAGAGGAATACTCTTGTATCGAAACTCCTGACCAAGCCGAAGCAATATAAATTCGAGCGGCATCCAGATGCATTTTGATGGATTGTTCATCGCAGACTTTCTTAATCGCTTTCAATTCTTCGAAAGGAATATATTCTCCAAAAGCCCTTCTGACAGGATTTTCTACAGAAACGGCTCCAATTCCACTATAAAAGTATTCCTCTGAAGGAAGCCTCTTAATTTTTTCCTCGAGTTCAATGGCCGTGAAATAGGTCTTGTTATCCGCGAGAGGCACTAATTGTTTATTGTAAACCAAGTTTGCATCAGCCTCATCACGATTGATGTGGCTGATGTCTTGGACGATTACTTTCGGTTGATTCCCACTGAGTGCCGCTATTGCTAATTGATTGGCTAGCGTACCCGTGGGCATATATATCCCTTTTTCCTTGCCCGTGATTTCTGCGAATTTTTTTTCCAAAGCCTCAACTACTCCACCTTTTCCGTAGCTATCCATTTGAATTGGAGATTCTGAATTGATTTTTTGAAGCTTATTCAAATACTCCATTGGGCTAAGCTGAGCTCCATCAAATCTAAAAACTACTCGATCACTCGCATTAAAATTCTCAGGTAATTCTGGTTTAGAATTAGCAAATGCTGAACTGATACTCAAAGCAGGAATTGCAGCTAAAGCAGAAGATTTCAAAAATGAACGCCTATCAAATTTTGTCATAATGGGTTAGTAAAGAATGATCATTTCCCTACTGCAATTTTGACTTAATTGGAGGCGGGCCATCTGGAATGATTCCTTTATAGATATAGTCTCCTTTTTCAGTCTTGAATTCAGCTTTGATTGACTCGACCAGTGCTGGATTTTGATATAAGTCCACCATAGTCATTGCAAGTGCTTTTGCAGCATATCCCATTCCTTTATGGCCAATAGACATTCCTCCGCAGGCTACGACTGCCCAAGAATGCCAAGGAGTTCCGTTTGGCGCAGTGGTAGCAGACAAGCTGATCACTGGTACATTCCAACTTACATCACCCACATCTGTAGAACCTCCCATAGAGTGCTCTAAGGTTTCTTCCAAGGGCTTAATCTCAGAGACTAAACCGATTTGAGGCTTGTTCACACTTTCTTGAATCTTCTTTGCGAAAACTTGTTCTTCGGCAGTGTAAGAAATCGGCCCTAAGGTTTCCAAGTTCTTTTGCAAGACTGCAGACCCTGTTCTATTAATAAGCATCTCATGAATCCCTGAGATTAGGTTTACTTCATAGTCGACATTAGCTAAAATTGCTGCGCCTTCAGCCATTTTTTCGACTTGCTGCCAAACAGGAAATAAGCCTTCCCGACTGCTATCCCGCACTCGCACCCAAATTCTACTGTAGTCTGGAACCACATTCACCACTTGACCAGCATCTTGAATATGGTAATGAATCCGAACGGTAGGCTTGATATGCTCACGATAATAATTGATTCCATTTGCATATAATTCTAAGGCATCTGAGGCACTTCTTCCATTCCAAGGATCAGCCGAGGCATGTGCCGCTTGTCCTCTGAATTCCACAAGAAAATCAACCAAAGCCAAGCCCTTTTGAGCATTTACTTTAGTTTCATCTGCAGGATGCCAATCCAGCATCACATCTACATCATTGAATAGTCCCGCACGTATCATCCAAAGTTTTCCAAAGAATTTCTCCTCTGCTGGGGTTCCGTAAAATCGAATTGTTCCTCTTAATTCTCCCTTCTCAATCAAGTCTTTGATCGAGGCTGCTGCACCTAGTGAGGCCACACCAAAAAGATTATGACCACAACCATGTCCTGGAGCATCTACATGCAATGGATCTTTAAAAGGGACTTTATTTTGCGAAAGGCCTGGTAAGGCATCAAACTCACCCATTATTCCTATAATTGGTTTTCCAGACCCATATTCCGCAACAAAAGCCGTTGGAATCTCTCCAACTCCCCGGGTCACCTTGAATCCTAAAGACTCTGCATAATCTGAAAGAGCTGCAGCAGATTGAGTTTCTTGAAAAGCGATTTCCTCAAAAGACCAGATTTTATCACTCAGGTCTGTTAATGCGACATACCGTGTATCAACTGACTGTTGAACTTTAGCTTTCAGAGGATCTGGCTTGGCAGTCTTCTGTGAAAAAGAAAGGCTTGAGAAACCTAAGAATAGAATTGAAAACAAAATTGCTTTAAGGCAACTTCGCAGGTTAGAGTAATTGATTCTTATCATATTTTTTTAGTAAAATTAAAATCGTAATCATTTTTTGAAATCTTATTCAGATCATGGAAGGATCCATAATTAAGTTGCTGTAAACTAGCTGTATATATAAATAGTGGATTCAGGCAGTAATCTCCCAGCTTTCTAAGCTACTATAAAACCCAATAGCCTACTGTTAGACTGCTTAATGCCAGCTGATATTACCAAGCTATCCCGTAGTCTTCCCCATAATTACTGGATCCACCCCAAAAGCTACCATGCTTCCAATCAAACCAAATAGCATTGATCGGTCCGGATGTTCTAGCCCAATAATCTAGCAAATAGCCTTTTTTAGCTAATTCAGCTCTAATCCAAATAGGAGTATCTTCTCTAACAGTCATTGCACCAGGTTTGATCTCGTGCGCTCCGAAAGAACTTTGCATCTGGTAAGAATTGATATTAGCAGCCTCTGCAGCTTGTTGCACATTCATATCAAATTCTACGATGTTCAAGAAAAACTGAAGTAAATTTTGATCCTGAGAATCCCCGCCCTGAACCGCAAAAGCCAAGAAAGGCTTTCCGTCTTTTAGCGCCAGACTTGGGGTCAAAGTAACTCTTGGACGCTTGCCTGGCTCAACAAGATTGTATGGATTCAACTTTTCATCCAAGACAAAGCTTTGCATACGTTGACTCAAACCAACACCGGTATTACCAGCGATCACAGCTGGAATCCAACCTCCGCTCGGAGTCACCGAAACAACCCAACCCTCAGCATCTGCAGCTTCAATAGAAGTAGTGCCGCGTTGAAATTGCTCCAAAAAAGGATCTTCCAGTCCTTGAAGAGGCATTCCTGGATTATTTATGGCTACTGCTGATTTATTTTGATTGAGTAAGTTGGTGAAAGGGTTGGTACCTCCTTGATAAGGATATGGATCACCAGGCCCAATCGTTGGATCATTTTTATCTTTAATTAGTTTCGCACGATCTTTTGCGTATTCTTTCGAAAGCAAACCTTTCATCGGGCTTACTGGGTCAAATGCAGGATCAGAATAATAAAAGTCACGATCTGCAAAGGCCAGACTCATTGCTTGATAAATGGTGTGGATGTAATTCGCTGAATTGTACCCCATGCTTTTCAAATCGAAATTCTCAAGAATATTCAAAGATTGAAGAAGTGCCGGGCCTTGGGTCCATTCTTGAAGCTTATAGACTTCAATTCCTTTATAATTCACAGAAAGAGGTTCCTCTATTTTCACTTTCCAATTTGCCAAGTCGGCTTCGGTGAAAAGTCCACCTTGCTCTCGAGTTCCTCTTACAATTTCCTTTGCGATATCTCCTTTGTAAAATCGATCATAGGCAGCATAAATAGCTTCTTTTCTAGTTTTCCCTGCTTTCAAAGCAGCTTTCTCGGTTTCAACCAATTTGCCTAGTGTCTGATATAAATCTTCTTGGATAAAAATCTCACCTGCTTCTGGAGCTTCACGATCTTCCCCCAAGTGCGGTAAAAACACCTTTTTGGAATAAGGCCAATCTTTTATTTTGGCCTTTCCCTTTTCAATATTATTTGCAGTCATCTCCTCGATCGGATAGCCTTTGGCCAGCTGCATGGCAGGAGCCAAAACTTCTGCCAGACTCATCGTGCCGTATTCGGCCAACATGGTCAGCAATCCTCCTGGTGTACCCGGTGTTGTCGCTGCTAAAGGTCCAAATTCCGGTGGATAGTCCATATTCTGTGATTTGTAAAAATCAACAGTCGCACCTGTCGGCGCATAGCCCATGGCATTAATGGCGATCACCTTCTTGGTATTCGGATTATAAATCAGGGCTTGGGTTTCCCCACCCCAAGAAAGAACATCCCACATGGTGGCAGTGGCAGCTAGCATTCCGCAAGCAGCATCTACTGCATTGCCACCTTGTTGAAAGATCTGAGATCCGGCAGTCGCCGCTAAAGGTTTCCCAGTGATGGCAACCCAATTTTTACCATGAAGAACAGGCTTTTGGGTTTGCTGTGCAAAGGTCAGCGTTGGAAGAAGTAAACAAGCAACCAAGGTAAATTTCTTAAGCATAATTATATTTTTAGAATCTTTAATTTTCGTCTAGCAGTTGGCTTATAATTGGCTGAAAGCCGTCAAATTGAGAGTTGAAATGGGTGAAAATCTGGAAGAGCGAACCAGGATCTCGAGTGGGAAGGCTATTATCATTGATGAAATTTTCCATCTCCTCTGCTTTATCGCCAAATAACAGCAAAAGTTTCTTTCGATTTGATGGAACTTCGATCACATTCTTCCCATCCAAATAGAAATAGGTGTTTCTTTTGATGATTTTATGATTTCGATTCCCCACCATCAATGCAGTATTGTAATTTGACTCTTTGAAGATTGCTTCTGTTCGTCGCATCAATGGTAATTGCCCATCAACCAGCACCTCGAAAAACCCGGATATGGGAACCCCTTCATCCAGAAAATCCATCCCATTGACAAAATATCGAGGAACCTTGTAAGCGGAATCTACCCATACCAAATTTTGAATTCGCAATCCCATCATAACAGATACGTTATTAGATTGCGGCTCCATCAATTCAAATTGATTTGCGATAATATTATAGCGAACTCTGTAACCTTCCAAAACCTTTTGATCTTTATAAAGTAGGAGAGAGGCAGTATTCCATTTTTTATCTAAGTAATTATTTCCTTCCACCTTTGCGGCTTCAGGAGCTATTCCATAGACCATATTTCCTCCCAGCATATTGGGACGGTCGTTGAACAGATTGGTAATGTTGGTTGCCCTAATGGTTTTTTGAAGCGCGGCACCTGTACCTTCGGCTCCGTATTTAACCATATAAATCTGCCCTAGATCGATATCCTGAGTTAATTTGACGACTTGCTCATAATTATTATATCCATCAAGATTAAGGGAAAGCACATATCGGCCCGGAACAATATTTTTAAAGTTAAAATTTCCTCCTGCAACAGACATTTGACCAAATGCTGTTCCTCTTAATGTCACGCTAACTTCATCTAGAAACTGTTGCGATTCAGAATCCACAATTCTCCCTTTTAGCTCGAAATTTTGGGCAATAGCTAAGGTTAAGTTGAGGAAAAAACAGAAGTAAAGGAGTACAAAGGTTTTGATGTAAAGCTTATATTTCATCTAATGTTGGTTTATACAGATCGTGATGAAATATAAACCAATTGCCTGATTCAAGCAATTTTGAGATGAAATTGCCGGTTAGAATCACAGCTAAGTTCAAAGATTTGGGTTTATATCAGATTCAGAGGTATATTTGAAAAGACAGCAATCTTCTGTCTTTCTCAAAAATACCTAATCATTTCAACTTTGGAATTCTCATCATTTAATTTCGAACCTTCACTTCAGGATGGCCTGAATGCTATGGGTTATGAAAAACCAACCCCCATTCAGGAGAAAGCGATCCCTGTGATCATGGATAATAAGGACTTGATCGCATGTGCTCAAACCGGAACTGGAAAAACTGCAGCCTTCATCTTACCCATTCTGAATAAAATAAGTAAGTCAGGTGTATCAAATCTGAATACTTTAATCTTAGCTCCAACACGCGAACTTGCAATTCAAATCGATCAGCAAATTCAGGGCTTTGCCTACTTTTTAGGGATCAGTTCCATTCCTATCTATGGCGGTGGAGATGGAATCGTCTGGGAGCAGCAGAAAAAGGCCCTTGAATTAGGGGCAGATATTGTAGTGGCAACTCCGGGACGATTGATTGCACTGCTTGCGGGTGGCAAAATGGATCTCAGTTCACTACAGCATTTGATCTTGGATGAAGCTGATCGAATGATGGATATGGGATTTTCAGATGACATTTTGAAAATCGTCAATTACTTACCAAAGAATAGACAAACCATCCTATTCTCTGCTACTATGCCAACCAAGATTCGGCAGTTTAGTATGAATTTTCTCAACAAACCTGTAGAGATATCTATTGCATTAGGTAAAACTGCTGAAGGAGTTACTCAATCCATGTATTCAGTCTATGATACTCAAAAGGAAGAGCTTGTAAAGAATATTCTTTCCCAAAAAGAGTACGAGGCAGTAATAATTTTTGCATCAACTAAGGAGAAGGTGAAATCACTTTTTAAAGTGCTTCGGAAGCAATTTGACGTAGAAGCATTTCACTCTGATTTAGAGCAGGTAGAGCGAGAGAAAATTATGGCCGCCTTCAAAAATAGGGCGGTAAAAATTCTTGTTGGAACTGATATTATTTCACGGGGAATAGATGTCGTTGGGATTGAATTAATCATTAATTACGATACTCCATCTGATCCTGAAGACTATGTACACCGAGTTGGAAGAACAGCAAGAGCAGATAAAGAAGGAGAGGCGATCACATTTGTTAATCCTAAGGATCAACACAAGTTTGTCCGAATTGAGAAATTAATAGGAATGCAGGTTACTCAGAATCCACTTCCGGAGGGTATGGAAGCAGGTCCTACCTATACAGGTGATTCCAAAAAGGAAGGTGGGAATTTCAAATCCGGAAATAAATCAAATTTTAAAAAGCGTGAGGGGGATAAACCTAAAAATAAGCCTCAGCATGCTTACCAAAATAAAAATCCAAGGCCAGCTTCATCAAATACGACTTCAGAATCTCCTCAACCCGCAAAACCATCTTCAAAAAGCGAGGGGAAATTTGGTGCGAGAAAAAATGTAATTGATCCCGAATGAGACCATAAAACGGTTGCTATTTAAAAGTACTTCAATTAAATTGAAGTACTTTTTATTTTTAAAGTCATCCTTAGCTATGCAAAACCTAAAAATTAGATCCAGAGGGTCTTCAGTTAGCTTTTTACAAGAGTTACTAGTCAAAATAGGCTACGATATTCCAATTACAGAATATTTTGGGTCGCTAACAGAATCAACTGTAAAGGACTTCCAATCCAAAAACAGATTGGTGATTGATGGAGAGGTAGGTTTGAAAACTTGGACTGTGCTTCTCGAAAAAACCAAACCTGCACAAACCATTCGTGACAAATTTTTGGAAGAGAAAGATTTGATCGATTTTTCGAAAAAGTACGGCGTAGAACTCGCTGCAATCAAGGCCGTCAATGAGGTAGAAAGCTCTGGAAAAGGTTTTTTTGTAGATGGTAGACCGAAAATACTATTTGAGGGTCACATCTTTTGGAAACAATTAAAAGAAAGAGGAATCGATCCAGCCTCACTTTCCAAAACCAGTAATGAGGATATTTTGTATAACTCATGGACAAAAAAGCATTATCTGGGCGGGACGAATGAATATTTGAGATTAGAAAAAGCAATCGCATTAGGAACAGATCCTAGAATAAAAGAAGCAGCGTTTGCCTCAGCCTCTTGGGGAAGTTATCAGATTATGGGATTTCACGCGTTAAAACTTGGCTATCCAACGGTCCAAAATTTTGTAGACGAAATGTATGTGAATGAACGTAATCAGCTCG
>Ga0136655_1000857_pt1 | contig 13894 bp, 8 predicted proteins | sample CPBDNA_2_FD_94863 | JGI IMG/M metagenome (GOLD analysis project Ga0136655, IMG submission 94863) | Freshwater to marine salinity gradient microbial communities from Chesapeake Bay, USA - CPBay_Spr_15_0.8_DNA (version 2) | ecosystem: Environmental > Aquatic > Marine > Coastal | place: USA...
AACAGCTTTACTAATTACTCGACCTAATAGATCCTCGAATAATGAACTCGAAACTAAACAAGAGTGTGTTGTTTTGCAGTCTTTTTCACGTATGATAATGTCTTGGGCAACATCAATTAACCGTCTAGTTAAGTAGCCCGAATTCGCCGTTTTTAATGCTGTATCTACAATTCCCTTGCGGGCGCCATAGCCAGACATTAAATAATCAGTTATAGTTAGTCCTTCGCGAAAATTCTTTTTTATAGGTAACTTTAAAATTTCTCCACTAGGATCAGACATTAAACCACGCATACCAACAAGCTGTCTCACTTGTGACAAATTTCCACGAGCTCCTGAAAAAGCCATAATATATACAGAATTTAATGGATCATAATCATTAAAGTAAGAAACAACTTCATCTTTTAATGATTCACTAGTAATACTCCAAGTATCAATAATTTTCTGAAATCGTTCAACATCTGTGATTTTTCCTTTTAAATAAATTTTTTCAGCACTTAGAATATCTTTATGAGCTTTTTCGAGCATCTCATGTTTAACAAAAGGTACGCGTAAATCTTCAATACTAATTGAAATACCTGCTTGACTTGCATATTTAAAACCTAAATACTTTAATTCATCAGCCAATAAACAGGCTTGCATTGAATTATACTTTGTAAAACTCCAAGCTAAAAGTTGTTTTAATTGCTTTTTACTAATAAGAGTATTTTTGTATGTGTAATTGTTCATAAAGTTTTTAGTTTTGGTCTTTTTTACATGAAACATTTAATTAAATAATTTCAATGTATTATGAATTGTATAATTTAGAATTACTCGACCTGGTGTTGTTTGAATATATTGGACAATAATTTTCGAATCAACATCTTTTCGAATTTGTAAATTTTCATAGTATTCAATATAACTATTATCTTTTAAAGTAATTTTCTTTAAAAGAGTTTTAGATTCCATAATTTCGTCTTGGTAACGTACCCATATAGTTGCATGTAATTCAATTCGATCTTGATAGTATGCAGAAATGACATCTTCTAAATTAGCAAAATAATGATTACACCCTAAAAGATTTTTAATATTAGTCAAAGTTAAATAATAACAACCTAAGACCATATCTTGACTTGGCATAATGATTGGTTCACCGTTTGCAGGCGATAAAAAATTGTAAGGTGCTAACATTAACATGTAACATTCAGCTTGTGATTCAAATGAAATGGGAACATGAACAGCCATTTGGTCACCATCAAAATCAGCATTAAAAGCAGAACAAACAAGGGGATGTAACTTAATTGCTCGCCCTTGGACTAGTACAGGTTCAAAAGCTTGAATTCCTAATCTATGTAAGGTAGGTGCTCGATTTAAAAATATTGGATGATTAGATAATACTTTTTCCAAAACAGAATCAATCGAAGGTTCATTCTGTTGAATGACATTTTTAGCAATTTTCATATTACTTGCTAAACCTTGATTAATTAATTCTCGAATAATAAAAGGTTGAAATAGTTCAATAGCCATTTCATAAGGTAGACCACATTGGTTTAATTTTAAAGCCGGGCCAACAACAATTACTGATCTTCCTGAATAATCGACACGTTTCCCTAAAAGATTTTGTCTAAAACGTCCATGTTTACCCTTAATGATATCTGATAACGATTTTAAGGGTCGATTATTAGCACTTAACGCTATTTTTCCTCGTTTTCCATTATCAATTAGGGTGTCAACAGCTTCTTGTAACATACGCTTTTCATTTCGAATGATCAATTGCGGAGCATCAATTTCTAACAACCGAAGAAGACGGTTATTACGCGTGATAATACGTCTATAAAGTTCATTTAAGTCTGATGTAGCAAATCTACCACCTTCTAACTGAATCATTGGTCTTAAGGCTGGTGGGATAACTGGTAAAATCGTTATGACCATCCAAGAAGGATTTGATCCTGTAGCCTGTAGATTTTCTAAAATCCGAACTCGTTTTATGGACTGATCACGTAACTTATAAATGCGTTGGTATTCCCACTTTCGAAACCATTTTGAACAGTTATAAGTAAATTTATCTTTAAGTAAAACCTTACTACAAATTGTAATAAATTTACGTGTCTTTAAAATCTCTTTATTAATATCTAATTTTTCTAATTCTTTTTTAATTAAAACAGCCCCAATTAAATAATTTGGGGTTGTTCGAAGTAAATATTTTGGCGTGTTCCTACGACGGTTTTGCGGCTTCGGATAAGGTTTTAAAGGATAACCTGTAAATCCAAATTCTCGACTACGACGAAAATATTGTAAATCCCAGTGTAATCCATAAAATGAAACTTCATCTTCAGCTATAAAATAAGCTAAAGAAGCCAATTTTATTCGTTTTATACGATTATCACGTAAATTAACTTTACCTGATTTAATTGCAAATTTTTTTCTATATTCTTGTTGAAAAATTTTTGAAATTGTTAGAGTCGAAAAATGGTCACTTTGTAAGATACTTAAACATTCTTTTAAACTTCTTTTTGTATCAGCTAAGTTTTTATGAAGTTCTAATTTAGAATTAGGAATTGAAAAATAGTCTCTGTTAATTCGACTTTTTAAAATTTCACGTTTATGTTTAAGATCATTTTTTATATTGGTATTAGTATTTGATACACCATCTTGAAGAATGTTGTTGTATTCTTGAATATTCTTTAGAATTTGTTTAGCTTTGGAATCTTTTAAAAATTGTAAGTTCCTCTCCATTAATTCAAAAATATCGGGATATTCATAAAATAATCCTGTATCAAGTCGTTTTTCACACTGCTCCACTTCTAATAACAAAGCCATATAATTAGGTCTGCTATTTGTATACCAAACATGAGTAACAGGATAAATCAAATTAATATGTCCCATGCGGTGTCGTCGAACTCTTGATTCTGTTAATTCAACACCACAACGTTCACAAATTAGTCCATCGTATCGAACTCGCTTATATTTTCCGCAAGCACATTCTAAACTTTTACTTGGTCCAAAAATTCGTTCACAAAATAAGCCATCCATTTCTGGCCTAAAACTTCGATAATTGATTGTTTCAGACTTTTGTACTTCACCAACAAATTGACCATTCGGAAGTCTTCTATTCGACCACTGTAAGATACGTCCAGGAGAGGCCAATTTAATTTTGATATAATTAAATTCTTTTTCAACTTTTACCATATTCTAGTATTAACTTAAACTTATTAAAATGCTATTGAATTTATGTTTGAAGTTGGTGCAAAAGTTTTAACAAATGGATTATATTTTTCAATTAAATTGACTTCCGTTTCATATGTTTGACTCGTATTAAACTGTCCAATACGGTATGTACTAATGTCTAAACCAATCGAACGCAATTCTTGTAATAGAACTTTAAATGATTCAGGAATCCCTGATACTGGAAGTGGTTGACCTTTAACAATAGCATTTAGCGTTTCGTTTCGACCATCCATATCGTCAGATTTAATTGTTAATAATTCTTTTAAGGTAAAGGCAGCACCAAAACCTTCAAGCGCCCAAACTTCCATTTCCCCAAACCGTTGCCCTCCATGTTGAGCTTTTCCTCCTAATGGTTGCTGCGTCACTAAAGAATACGGACCAGTAGCGCGGGCGTGAATTTTGTCATCAACAAGGTGTATCAATTTTAACATATACCCATTACCTACAGTAATTGGGTTTTCAAATTCTTTTCCTGTCCTACCATCAATTAAAACCATTTTTCCTGGAGAATAAGGATTGAAAAGCCACGCTTCATCTTTTTCAATGGAAGCCTGACGAAGTTTTTTATTAATTAAAATTCGTGAAATCTCTTGTCCATACATTTCATCAAACGGCAATATTTTAAATCGACGGTCTAATTTATGACCAGCTAAACCAAGTAGACATTCATATAATTGACCCACATTCATACGCGAAGGTACTCCTAAAGGGTTAAGAATAATATCAACAGGTGTTCCGTCTGGTAAGAAAGGCATATCGTGTCTTCCAAGAATTCGAGAAATAATTCCTTTATTTCCATGTCGGCCGGCAATTTTATCACCTACTTGAATTTTTCGTATTTGCGCAATAAAAATTTGAATCTTTTCAAACTTATATGCTAATTTTGTCCGCCGATTAAATGTTAACGTTTCTATAACACGACCATATTCTCCTTCTGGCATTCTGAAAGACGTATCTCGTACACCTTTTGCTTTTGCACCAAAAATTGCTCTCAATAATTTGGCCTCTGGTAATTGCTCAGAATCATCTTTTTGGATGACCTTTCCTATTAAGATATCGCCAGGTTTTACAAACGTACCTACCAAAACGATACCATCTTCATTTAAATGTTGTGTTTCATTAAAATCTAAATTGGGTATATCTCTTGTAGTTTTTTCGCAAATTTCAGCAGTCTGGTCAATTTCAATTTCATACCTTTCAATATGGATCGATGTAAATACATCTTCATAAACTAATCTCTCATTTATTAGAATGGCATCTTCAAAATTGTACCCTTGCCAAGGCATGTATGCTATTAAAACATTTTGACCTAAAGCTAGTTCACTGCCATTAATTCCTGGTCCATCGGTTAACATCTGACCTGATTGTACATGCTCACCTTTCCAGACGATAGGACGTTGATTAATACATGTTTCTTGGTTCGATCTTTGATATTTATGTAAAGAATATTTTTCTTCTTTTTTATTATCGTATTTAATTCTAATTTGATTCGCCGTTACAGATGTTATAGTCCCAGAATGACGTGCATTTACCGTAGTTCCGGAATCATTTGCTATTTGGTTCTCTAAACCGGTTCCAACAATGGGTTTTTGAGCCATAATTAATGGAACTGACTGTCGTTGCATATTTGATCCCATTAAAGCCCGGTTAGCATCATCATGTTCAAAGAATGGAATTAAAGAAGCTGCTACTGAAACAACTTGAACTGGCGAAATTGAAATAAAATCAACTTCCGAAGGAATAACTGTAACAAAATCTTGCTTATACCGTACAGGAATTAAATTACGTAGTAAATAATTCTCATCATTTGTAGCAATATCAGCGGGTGCAATTTTATACAAATCTTCAATATCAGATGTCAAATAAATCGGATTACCGGTTTTAATAACTTTACCATTTATAACTCGCCAAAAAGGTGTTTCGATAAATCCCGTTTTATTAACTCTTGCGCATGTCGTCAAAGATGCTATTAAGCCCACATTCTGACCTTCTGGTGTTTCAATTGGACAGATACGTCCATAATGACTCGGATGAATATCACGCACTGCAAAACTAATACGATCACGGTCAAATCCTCCCGGCCCTAGACCACTTATACGACGTCGATGAGTTAAAGACGATAATGGATTAGTTTGATCCATGTATTGTGAAAGCTGACTTGACCCAAAAAATTCTCGTACGGTTGACCCTACAATATTGAAATTTGCTAATTGACTTGACCCAATTTTATTTGTTTGACTTCGTAATTTTCGAACTAAACGTTGAAACCCAATTCGGAACAGATTTTGTAACAACTCACCTACTGATCGAACTCGTCGATTTTTTAAATGATCAATATCATCACCCGTTGTTTTTGATATTGATATAGTTATTAAAGAGTCAATAATAGCAAAAATATCTGTGTAGGTAATATTTTGAACATGATTATTTAATTTTATATTCAATCGATTATTGAGTTTTATCCGTCCAATTTTTCCTAATCGATAATAACGAGGATCAAAAATTCTTGAAAATTCTGAAATGTTTTTATAATTGTCAGATTTTAAATCAAACCTTAGTAAAGGTTGTTCAGAATTGGTTAAATTGGTTATTAAGGGTTTATTGAAATAAAAGAAATCTGAATGGTTTAAATTCTTGCATATTTCAAGATCTGTTAACCCCATTTCTTTTAGTAAATGAATTATTGGTTTTTGTGTAAACTTGTCTAATTGGATAACAACTTCATCTTCTTGGTTTTTTATAGGATATTTGTATTTATTTATTTGTGTATTTTTTTGGAAACCAAATCTAATCCAAGAACCTGAATCAGGTATTAAAATAGCTGTATACAAATCTTTTTCCTGATATTGATCTTTGTAATTATCTTTTATTTCATGATAGTCTTTATAATTAATAATTTCAGAACGCGACTTTAAATAATTAAATTTATTTTTTTTAATTCGTTTTTTCTTCTTTTTCTTATATTTTAAAAGTTCTTTTAAAGTTAAGGAAAAATAAATATTCGGTTTTAGATATTGTTCATGCTCAGTCGTTATTAAACTTTTTAGTTTCTGAATTTTTGAAAGGGATCCATCTTTTACAAATTTAAAAGAATTTATTGAACCTAATGAACTTTGATTAGCTAATAAAAGTAAAAATAGATTATTTTTAAATTTAAAGTGTGTAATCTTTTTATAGTAGGTAATAATAAGGTTGCTATTACCACTGGATGACTCATGCAAATTATAATTATAATTATTATCTATTATTCGCTTCAACCACTTATATTCAATAGTCTCTATAGTATTTGTTTGACTTAAAACTTTATATTTAATTAACGATTTTAAGATAAAGTTCCACGTTTTCAGCTGATCTATATTTTCGAAATACTTTAAAGAATTTGTTTTAAGAAATTCTTTCTCTTTAATATTTAGCCAATGTAGAAAAACCCGAATTCGATGTTGTTTTTTAACACTATTATTGGTTTTTAAAATGATTTGATAAATTTTAAACGTTTCCAAAAAGTTAAAAGAGTAACCTTCTTCAAATTTTTGCAACTCGTTAAATGAATATTGAAATAAACTTTGATTGGATGCGTTAGGAAAGAATGTTAAAATTTGTTCAGAAATAAAAGGTTCACCAAGTGGGATAAAAGACTTTAGTTTATTAATATCAGTTGATATTTTACGCTTGATTAATTGTCGTCGTTTTTGATTTTTATTTTTTTCAAAATAAATTCCGGGGCTACGGATAATTTGACTTACGATAACTCGTTCACAACCATTAACAATAAAAGTTGCGAAAGTCGTCATTAAAGGCAAATTTATAATAGGAAATTGACTGTGGTAGCATACAGTATTTATTTTTTTATTTCGGACTTCTAAAGGAATTAACAATTGCGCCGCATAATTTGCTGTGTATTTTTTAGCGCGCACAACATTGTAAATAGGTTTGACTAAACTATATTCATGGCCGAATAGAACATATTCGGTATTATAAGTAAAATCATAAACTCGAGAGAACAATGCTAACTCTTCGCTTAAACCTTGAGAGATAAACCAACAAAAACTAACCCTTTGCATCTCTATAAAATCAGGAAGGGTCGTTATATAGTTAATCGATTGTTTCATAATTTTTGCCAGCACTTATTTTAAAGTTTTTATGAAAATGTTAAAAAATGTCTAAATTTTTAATGTAATTTCGAGCACTTTTTAACGAAAGGTCAAACTAGTTCTTAATTAGTTAAAAAAATAATCTAAATTTTTTTAAACTGAAGTGTCATTTTTGATTTTTTACGGGCAGCTGTATTCTTATGAAATACATTTTTCTTGCAACCTTTATCAATCAAACTATATGTTGAGTTAAGAATATTTTGAACTTTCTCTTTATTTTCAGATGTTGGTGAATTTTTATATACGTCTAAGTTTTTCAAAAAAAGTTTTGTCAGTGTTCGTACTGAAGTTTTGTAAAACCGATTTTGCAGACGATTTCTTTCAGTAATTAAAATACGTTTTTTTGCCGATTTATTATTAGCCATAGTGATTATAAACCTTTAAATTTTGTAATATACTATTTTCATACGTATTAAAATATAATATACTATCTATAAAATAGGAAGTTTTTGTTGAAAAATTTTGTTTAATTAAGCTAGAAATCTTTTTAGATATTAATGTTTCTTTATCAAATTAATTTGTAAAAACATTTACCCGAAAAATCTTGAAAAAATTTGAAACTTAGGGTAGTGTTATCTCTTAAGAACATTGCTGAAAAATTAACAAATCTTATTTTACATCTGTATGGCAAAGAACAAAGGTACTAGAATTCTAATCACTTTAGAGTGTACAGAATGTCGTTCGAATACAAATAAAAGGACCGCTGGAGTCTCAAGGTACACAACTCAGAAAAATCGACGCAATAATCCCGAAAGGATTGAGCTTAAAAAATATTGTCGACATTGTAATAAAACAACTATGCATAAAGAAATTAAGTAAATTATGGCTACAAAGAAACAAAAATTCTCAATAATCGGCAGTGAGCAGAAAATTGACTATAAAGATATTGATTTATTGAAATTATTTATTACAGATCAAGGAAAAATTTTGCCGCGCCGAGCTACCGGTATAACTGTTCAACAACAAAGAAAAATTGCTAAAGCAATTAAGCGTGCAAGAGTCTTATCTTTACTTCCTTTTGTTGCACAAAACTCGATTTAAAGTATTAAAACATTTGTTTTAATACTTTAAATTAAATTTTTCTTAAACAGTGCGAAATAAAATCTTAAAATAATGTATAATAATAGAGTGAAAACTCATATTTACTTAATAGATGCAAAATACTATTTTTTATTTTTTATGAGAGTTTCCTAGATTTTTGTCTCCCGAAAGGAGAAATTCCATGGCAATAAGCTCAACGGAGCGTCGAGCAAAAAATGTACAAATTTTTGTAGAAAAAGACGCTGTTGAAACTAGTTTCGAAAAATGGGCTCAACCAGGTCATTTTTCACGAACTTTAGCGAAAGGTCCAAAGACAACTACTTGGATTTGGAACTTACACGCAGATGCACATGATTTTGATAGCCAAACAAGTTCATTAGAAGAAGTTTCTAGAAAAATCTTTAGTGCACATTTTGGTCAATTAGCGATAATTTTTTTCTGGATTAGTGGGATGCATTTTCACGGTGCATACTTTTCTAACTATTCAGCTTGGCTAGCAGATCCAATCAATATTAAACAAAGTTCACAAGTTGTATGGCCTATTGTAGGTCAAGAAGTATTGAATGCAGACGTTGGAGGAAACTTCCAAGGTGTTCGGACAACATCTGGTTGGTTCCAAATGTGGAGAGCCGAAGGAATTACAAGTGAGGTTGAATTATACTGGATTGCTATTGGTGGTCTAATTATGTCAGCACTGATGATATTCGCGGGTTGGTTCCATTACCATAAAGCAGCACCAAAATTAGAATGGTTCCAAAATGCGGAATCTATGATGAATCATCATTTAGCTGGTTTACTTGGTCTAGGTTGTCTATCATGGTCTGGTCATCAAATTCATATAGCTTTACCAATTAATAAATTATTAGATGCTGGGGTATCACCACAAGAGATTCCATTACCTCATGAATTTTTGATAAACCGTGATTTAATGGCTCAACTTTACCCAAGTTTTGGTAAAGGACTTGGACCATTTTTCAGTGGTCACTGGGGCGAATATTCAGATTTCTTAACTTTCAAAGGTGGTTTAAACCCAGTAACAGGCGGTTTATGGTTAACTGATATTGCACACCACCATTTAGCATTATCTGTTTTATTCATAATTGCTGGACATATGTACCGTACAAACTGGGGTATTGGTCACAGTATGAAAGAGATTTTAGAAGCTCATAAAGGTCCATTCACTGGCGAAGGTCATAAAGGAATCTATGAAATTTTAACTACATCATGGCATGCTCAATTAGCAATTAATTTAGCTATGGTAGGTTCGTTAAGTATCATTGTTGCACATCATATGTACGCAATGCCTCCGTATCCTTATCTTGCTACTGATTATGCGACACAACTATGTTTATTCACTCATCATGTATGGATTGGTGGATTCTGTATAGTAGGGGGCGCTGCTCACGGTGCAATCTTCATGGTACGTGATTATACACCTGCAAATAATTATAATAATTTATTAGACAGAGTATTAAGACATCGTGATTCAATCATTTCTCATTTAAATTGGGTTTGTATTTTCTTAGGTATGCATGCTTTTGGGTTCTATGTACATAATGATACTATGCGTGCATTGGGACGTCCTCAAGATATGTTCTCAGACAAAGCTATTCAATTACAACCTATTTTTGCACAATGGGTACAAAACATTCACCTACTGGCACCTGGAACAACAGCTCCAAATGCATTAGTAACAACAAGTTATGCTTTTGGTGGTGACGTTGTAGAAGTTGGCGGTAAAATTGCTATGATGCCTATTAAACTTGGTACAGCAGATTTTATGGTACACCATATACATGCTTTTACAATTCATGTAACAGTTTTAATTCTACTAAAAGGCGTACTTTATGCCCGTAGTTCAAAATTAATTCCTGATAAAGCAAATTTAGGGTTCCGTTTCCCTTGTGATGGACCAGGGCGTGGAGGTACATGCCAAAGTTCAAGTTGGGATCATGTTTTCTTAGGTTTATTCTGGATGGTGCGACCTGTTGGTAACGTAAAATTTGCAACTGCAAATATATAAGGTTATCGTATTCCTTATAAAATGGATCAAACTCATATAAAAATTAAAATTACTCATCTACAAGGAGATATATAATGCTTGAATTCTTAAAAGAATTTTTCTGGGGAATTTTAGGCGGTTTAGTTTAATATGCCTAATCCTCTATTACCAGTAGCTGGCGCTGTCGTAGGTGTTGGTACTGGAACTATGATCTCAGAAAGTGCATTAATGACTCCTAAGGCAATTGGTTTATTTTATGTTGAAATTGCAAAAGCGTGCTATGTCTCTACGGGGAGCAAGCGAATCGCTTGTGGAGTAGCTGCTATTGCTTGTGCTACAGCTGTAATACCAGGTCCGCATCAGGGTCCTTTTATCGTTGCTTGTGCTGCCGCCGCTAGAGGCGCTAACAAATTATAAATTAAAAGTCTAAAGGGATTAAACAGTAATAATTTTAATAAACAGTTAAACCTAAGGTAAAAATTAAATTTTTACCTTAAGTAATTGATCTAATAATAAAGAATATAACTATATTTGAATGGGGTTAGATTCCCTCGAGATGCCTGTATCTCGCCTAAGTTCCTTACCGAAAATGAGTGGTATCATTATAGGGTTTAGCAAAGGGCTTAGTATTCTCTCATGAATAAATTATTAACTTTCTTACGGGGAAGTATGTATTTAAGCATGTTATATCGAAATAAGCAAGAAGACCAAAAATCTTCTAAGGCTAGGTATCATTTGTTAGCTATATGCCTTGGCTACACAACTCGACAAATGCTCTTTAACTTCTAATATTCATCCATATTAGTCGGCAGGATAGCGTCTAACGCATAAGAGATCGTGTAATGTACAGTTCTAAAAGGGAAAAGATTATTCAAATATGGAACAGTGGAAAGCGGATAGCAATGCCTCATAGAGGCGGGTAACCAGCTCATATTAGCTACTCCGTGAGGGACTTATAGGAGAAGCATGCCTAATTAATTTAATAAAGTATTAGGATACGCCCACGCCTATAGGGTCTAAAATTTATTAAGCGAAATTTCTGGAGATAACATTATGAGCTCTTTAGCGTGGAAAAGTATTAATTGGCCTTTGGTCGATTCTAGAATACAACGATATCAAACCAGAATTTTTAAAGCTTCAAAAGAAAATAACATCTACAAAGTTAGATGTATACAAAAGCGACTCCTAAATAGTCTTGATGCCAAACTTGTTGCTGTAAGACGAGTTACAACATTAAACAAGGGTAAAACGACACCAGGAGTAGATAAACAAGTATTCACAACTGACTTACAAAAAGAAAAATTAGTAAGAAAATTGAGGCTGGATGGTAAGGCATTACCTATCCGACGTGTATACATTGATAAACCAGGAAAGGCAGAAAAACGTCCCCTTGGCATTCCAACGGTAAAAGATAGGGCCAAACAAGCTCTTTGCTTGCTAGCTCTCGAACCAGAATGGGAAGCAAAGTTCGAAACAAATTCTTATGGATTTAGACCAGGCCGATGCTGCCATGACGCAATGGAAGCTATTTTCCTATCTCTCCGAAATCACTCGGGAGAAAATCATTATCATAAATATATCTTAGACGCTGATATAACTAAATGTTTTGATCAAATTGACCATGAGTACCTAGTTGAAAAACTTAACACTCTACCAGAAATGGAAAGTCAGATAAAAGCATGGTTAAAAGCTGGAGTATTAGAAAACTTCTTAGATAATAATAAGGAAACTAACACGATAGAAAATATTATGGGCACACCTCAAGGAGGAATTATTTCTCCACTACTAGCTAATATTGCACTTCATGGGTTAGAAGATCATATGAAAGAATGGATTTGTACTAAACCATTATTTGCTAAAACAAATCGATACAGTAAGAACGCAAAACGTAAAAGTCTTTCAGTCATACGTTACGCGGACGACTTTGTACTTATACATCAAGATAAAACAATCATTCACGAAGCAAAGAAAGAAATTTCCCACTGGCTTTTGAACGGCCCCCGTCTCAAACTCAATGAGGAAAAGACCTCTATTCGTAATAGTAATGAAGGTTTTAATTTCTTAGGATTTACATTCATAACCATAAGAAGAGGTAATAAAGCTAGAGCTAAAATTTACCCAAGTAGGAAATCTCAAGAAATCTTAATACTAAAAGTTCGTAATGTAATACAAAGAAACCGTAGCGCTTCAGCTTACAACCTCATTTCAGTACTTCGACCAATAATAATTGGTTGGGCTAATTACTTTAAGTATTCAGAATGTAAAAAATGTTTTCAAAAGTTAAGACATGTAATCTTCCAACAATTACGTGCCTGGGTTTTTCGCAGAGACACAAGAAATGGAAGAAAAGAAATAAAACAACGATATTTCCCAAGTGGGAAAGAGTATTATTTTGGTGGTACAAAACATAAGGATAATTGGGTTCTTAATGGGAAAACAAAAGACAAAAAGGATATCATAAAAGAAAATTGGTTGCCACACTTGACGTGGGTAAAAAGTGAAAAATGGGTAAAAATCAAAGGTGATAAATCACCATTTGACGGTGACAACTTGTATTGGGGTAAACGAACAATTAATAAGGGAAATTGGAACCTACGACAACGCAAATTGATCAAACGTCAAAATGGATTCTGTCCATGGTGTAAGACTAGATTCTTACACGACGCAATTGCTGAAGTCGACCACATAATTCCTCGGAATCAAGGTGGTAAAGATGAATATAAAAATCTACAGCTTTTACACAGACACTGTCATATCGAGAAAACTCGTATTGATAAGTCGAAGCAAACATAATAAATTTTAGGCAGGAGCCGGATGAGGTGAAAGTCTCACGTCCGGATCTGTCGACGGGGGTTAAGGTAACAAGGCCCCTAGTTTAACTATAACAGTATTTCAGTTGTAATTTTCCATTTCAGTTGGAAAATGCAATCAGATGTGTGGGGAAGCGTAACACCAGATGGCGCTATATCACATATTACAGGTGGAAATTTCGCAAAAAGTGCTATTACAATTAATGGCTGGTTACGAGATTTCTTATGGTCACAAGCTTCTCAAGTAATTCAATCATACGGTTCATCATCATCAGCATATGGTTTAATCTTTTTAGGAGCGCACTGGCTTTGGGCATTTAGTTTAATGTTCTTATTCAGTGGACGTGGTTACTGGCAAGAGCTTATAGAATCTGTTTTATGGGCACATAATAAATTAAATTTTGCACCAGCAATTCAACCACGAGCTTTAAGTATTACACAAGGTCGTGCTGTAGGTCTAGCTCAATATTTATTAGGTGGAATTGGAACAACATGGTCATTCTTTATAGCTCGTTCACTTTCAATTTCTTAAATTTTTATTCTGAAAATAAATTTCTTTATTTTTTCAAGTAATGAAAATTTTTCTATTCATAATTATAAATTATATAAAAGGCATCTGAAGATTATGGCAACTAAATTTCCAAAGTTTAGCCAAGCCCTTGCACAAGATCCAGCAACTCGAAGAA
>Ga0136655_1000858_pt1 | contig 13893 bp, 14 predicted proteins | sample CPBDNA_2_FD_94863 | JGI IMG/M metagenome (GOLD analysis project Ga0136655, IMG submission 94863) | Freshwater to marine salinity gradient microbial communities from Chesapeake Bay, USA - CPBay_Spr_15_0.8_DNA (version 2) | ecosystem: Environmental > Aquatic > Marine > Coastal | place: USA...
AAAATAAAAATCACCCAGACTTTTTCTAACTCCTAATGCTAATAGCGGAATTCCTTCGGTAGAGTAACCGGTAATTTGGAGCGTATCGGATTGCTTCGATATACCAAAAGTGCCCAGCTCTCTTTTGAAAAATTCCAATTGGGTTGATAATTGCCAATCGTTTTTTAGCCCCCAAAGAAAATTGGATCCGATATGCCAACTGAGCTCATTACTGGGAGAAATAAAGTCATTTCTTGGTATTACTTTATATTTCAAAAGTGCTTGCGAAGGTCCTCCGTAAAATTCCCATTCGAATTCTTGCTGGGAAAACCCTTCTTGAATATTCGCAGAAAGAAAAATAGACAGTGATAAACCAACAGAGGCAAAAAAACGAGAATTAAAAAAAAGCAATTTCATAGTTTGTCAAATGATTGATTATTTAAACTAAAGGATAGCTTATTTATTGTTTAGGTTGAAAGAATAATTTTCACTTAACCCTGAAATGATAATCCCAAAATAATCTGCTCAGATTTGAAATAATGTCCAACGGAAATTACACAATCAAATGAAAATGTCCGATCATTAAATTCCTGATTATATCGAAATCCAAAACTACAGGACCGAGAATCACACAAAGACCAAAGCCTCTATCCGTTGAACGGACACTTCACCCAACCAGAAATCAAATTTGGTTTGAGTATAAATCGATTCTGGGCTTAAATAAAGATCATATCCCATAAACTTGTAGAAAACTCCTGCATGACAGCTTAGAGAGGCAGCTCGATTCTTCCAGATGTATTCTGCATATTAAAGTATTTTCCAGATGTATTGTATTTCAAACCTCTTTTGATCCCAAACCACCTCCTTTATGCTGAGCGGCATTAAATTGAGTTGAAACTAAGTTTAAAAAAATGTACAGAATAGTGAAATTGAATTTTTCATAGCTTTTCTAAGTTAAAACAACGAAGTGTCCTTTATCAATTTGTCTTGGAAGAGACAAACCGAATATCAGCTTACCTCGTACTTGATGTTATTCAAATTTGTGAATCTTCGAACAGATTTTCCAAAAATCAGTTTTATAAAAGAAGATGATTTCAATGCCTTCATCTCAAAAAAAAGAACCCAAATCAAATGAATCATTTAAATAAAAGTTTTTTACCCATGCTAAGTTTACTCGTCGGATTAATCATGTCCTGTGGAACATCCACAACAGAATACCAAAAGACTTCTTCTACTGATGCTGAATTAGTAGCCAATTACGATGGTACAACTCAATTAGCAACATTTGCTGGAGGCTGTTTTTGGTGCGTTGAGGCACCATTTGAGGGGATCGACGGTGTGATCTCTGTGGTATCTGGTTACTCAGGAGGAAAAGAAAAGAATCCTACTTATGGAGAGGTAGCCAGTGGGAAGACCTCACATCGAGAATCTATTCAAATCACCTTTGACCCCGAAGTCATCAGCTATTCCGAATTAGTAGATATCTTCTGGCAAACCTATGATCCTACTGATGTAGGTGGTTCCTTTTATGACAGGGGAACCCAGTATGAGTCAGCAATATTTTACCATGATAGTGAGCAAAAGAAAGTAGCAGAAGATTCCAAAGAGTATTTAGATAAATCAGGTCGATTCAAAAAGCCAATAGTGACACCTGTAATCAGGTACTCTAATTTCTACAATGCAGAAGAGTATCATCAAGATTATTACAAGAAAAGTCCGACGGAATATTATGCATACCGAACGGGATCAGGAAGAGATGCTTTCATCAAAACTCATTGGCCAGAGCTAAGCGAAAAGAAATATGTAGCTCCTTCTAAATCTGAATTGAAAAATATCCTTACGGACCTTCAGTATGAAGTTACCATGGATAATGCAACTGAATATGCTTTTCAAAATGAATACAATGGGAATAAAAAAGATGGAATCTACGTGTGTATCGTATCCGGGGCTCCCTTATTCAGTTCAAAAGATAAATACGAATCTGGTTCAGGATGGCCAAGTTTCTCCAAGCCGATCGACGCTCGCATTATTGATAAGCCTGTTGATAAAGATCTAGGAATGACTCGAGTGGAAGTTCGAAGTAAGCTAGGAAAAAGTCATTTAGGACATGTATTCTACGATGGCCCAGCTCCTACAAATCTTCGCTATTGTATGAACTCAGCCGCAATGAAGTTTATACCTAAGGAAGAAATGGCTGCCAAAGGCTATTCAGATTTTGTTTGGTTGGTGGATTGATTTGGGAAAAGCTACTCTAAACAAGTAGCTTTTTTATGATTTTAAAAGTTTTTTAAAGCTGTTAAAAGATTAACAATGATGATTTATATATTTAAGACAAAATATAAATCGATATGAAAAAATTTGGCTGGATCATCGGAATAATTCTCTTAACAGTTTTTGCAGGAGTTTTTTGGTATAAATTTTATTTCGTTTTTGGTGAAGGAGTAAAATCTGGTAGCCTAAATTATTTTGTAAAAAAAGGAGTCTTGTTCAAGACCTATGAGGGTCGAGTAGTCCAGGAAGGCTTTCAAAGCCCCACCGCAGGTGGATTACAAAGTAATGAATTTAGATTCAGCGTTACCGATCCTACAGTTGCAGATCAATTGGAGCGATCTTCAGGAAAACACGTAGAGTTACGATACAAAGAATATAACGGAATGCTTCCATGGCGAGGCACCAGCAATTTTGAGGTTACTGAGGTCCTATCAATCATGGAAGAAGGCAGAACCGATTCCTCGGCCCTGCCATATAATCAATAACTATTTCCTAGTCCAGTAATCCAAAACAGTTACTTTATCCAAATGGGGGCCTAGAAGGGCTCCAAAAGCTTTATGGGCTGGATGTGGTAAATATTCATCTCTTGCTGCATCTGAATAGAAAGTAAGAGTAAATGCATGCGTTAAGCCTTGATTTAGTCCTTCTGGACTAGAATTAATGCCCCACTCAAACGATTCGATGTTAGGGATTTCATTTTGTAGATTTCTAAATGCATCTACTACTCCCTGGATGTCTTCAGCCGATGAGGTTTCCTTAAAGCTAAAATAGACAACATGTCGGAGCACTGAATCTGGAGCGTTAAGCATAGGCATTTCTTCAATTATAGTTTCTGTGGCGGTAGATTTCATGTTCTTTTCACCACAAGAGAAAAAGAAAATAATTGGAATGAATAAGAGTAATTTTTTCATTTCGTTTTTATTTTGAATGTAGCAATATTTCACAACTTATTTAACTGAGGCAAATATGAAAGTCGCTTTTTTTAGTTCGAGGTCCTATGACAAAGCGAGTTTTGAGCAGCTCACTCCAAATTTTGAGCATCAACTCACTTACTTTGAAGTCAAGTTGGACAAAGACACTGTTTACCTAGCTCAAGGATTTGATGCCATTTGTACGTTCGTAAATGATCATCTTGATCAAAATGTTCTAAAGAAACTAGTCGAGCTAGAGGTAAAAAATATCGTTCTAAGATGCGCTGGCTATAACCAAGTCGATCTTCAATCAGCCGAAAAGCTTGGAATACGAATCTGTAGAGTTCCGGCATACAGTCCAGAGGCAGTCGCGGAGCATGCCCTTGCCCTTTTGATGACCATAGTAAGAAAAACTCATAAAGCCTATAATCGAGTCAGGGAAAATAACTTTTCTCTCGAAGGCTTGGTAGGAATCAATATTCACAAGCAAACGGTTGGCGTCATCGGAACAGGTGCAATTGGCAGTGCTTTTTGCAAGATAATGATAGGAATGGGGTGTACAGTATTAGCCTATGATCACTACGAGAATAAGCATTTGAAAACCCTCGGAGTAAGCTATGTGCAATTAGCTGAGTTAATTGCTCAAAGTAGTATTATCTCGCTGCATTGTCCATTAACAACTGAGACGAGACACTTGATCAATAAAGAGAGGCTTGCTGAGATGCAGAAAGGAGTAACTATAATAAACACGGGTCGGGGAGCATTGATTGATACTAAAGCGATTATTAAGTCTTTAAAAAACAAAAAGGTGGGCTATTTAGGAATAGATGTCTACGAACAAGAGGAAAATCTCTTCTTCCGGGATTTATCTGCGGAAATTCTCCAGGATGAGGATATCGCACGATTGATGACTTTTCCAAACGTCCTAATCACGGGTCACCAAGCTTTCTTGACAAAGGAATCACTTGTTGAGATTGCAAACATTACTCTGACCAATCTCAACGAACTTGAATCAGGCATAGAAGTCACAAATATAATCCCGAAGCCATAAAATTAAAAAATGCCTGCAAATCAAAGACTTGCAGGCACTGGTCAAAGTATTATCTTTCGGGAAAACCCGAAGTTAATTACTTAGCTACCTTTACGTTAACAGCGTTAACGCCTTTTTTACCTTGAACTATGTCATAAGTAACACGATCGTTTTCACGGATTTCGTGTACAAGACCTGAGTGGTGTACGAATACATCTTCACTGTTGTCTGCTGGTGTAATAAAACCAAAACCTTTGGTTGTGTTAAAGAATTTTACTGTTCCTTCATTCATGATTACTAACTTTTAAATTTGGTGTTTCTATTAAATTTTGACTCGGATTAATTTCTTTTTTTGGTGGCTCAGGCTCAGGTGGTGTATCGGATATGTTTCCAAATTCATCCACATAAGCCATCATATCGTCCAGATCTCCACTCTTTGGCTGATCTTTACGCGATGCCATTTTTTCTTGTTTGTCTCTTTTCTTTCTCTTTTTAAGTTCTGCTTTTTGTTTTTTGATGAATGTGTTCTGGTTTTTTGACATTTCGGCGATTTTAATTGACAAATGTTATGGCCGTACCGGTTTTTCCGGCCCGACCTGTCCGGCCTATTCTGTGGATATAGCTATCCATAGACATGGGAAGCTGATAATTTATCACATGTGATACATCAGCCACGTCTATACCTCTGGCAGCCACATCGGTAGCTACAAGCACTCTAGTTGTTCCGTTCTTGAACTCTTCTATTGTTCGGTTTCGGAAATTCTGGGATTTATTGCCGTGAATCAATCCTGATTTTACTCCGACTTGATTTAATTTTTTAGCGATACGATCTGCTAATCTTTTTGTCTCCATGAAAATAATCACGCGATCCAATTGATCATTTTTGAATAGACCTGATAAAACGTCAAACTTATCTTTACCATCTGGAACTTGGATAATTTCCTGATCAACATTTTCACTTGTTGTACCACCCGTATTAACTTTCACTTCTACGGGATTCTTCAAAAGACCATCAATTAGGTTTTTCTGAGTTGGTTCAAGCGTTGCCGAGAAAAGCATAGTCTGTTCTCTTTTAGTCATTGCATTCACAAGCTTTTTCACATCGTGAACAAATCCCATATCAAGCATCCGGTCAAACTCATCCAATACTAGTGTATTAATTCGATTCAAATGAAGAAGTTTTCGATCTGCTAAGTCTAATAGTCTACCGGGAGTACCCACAATGACATGAAGTTTTCTACCCAATGCTTTAAAATCTGAATTGATATTCGTTCCCCCAATAAAGGTATTGGAATATAAGTTCATACCCTTCGTCAAGCTTTTGAATTCCTCTTCAATCTGAAGTGCCAATTCCCGTGTAGGAGTTACTATCAATGCTGAGAAACCTGATGGATCAGCTTTTGCATGCTCAATAATCGGAATAAGAAAAGCTCCAGTTTTCCCAGAACCAGTGTTAGAGATTCCAAGCAAATCTCTTCCGTCCAATAAAGGAGAAATTGATTTTTCTTGGATATAAGTCATATTCTCATAACCTTTTGCCTGAATATTCTTCAACAAAGAAGCATTGAGGTTTAGACCGCTAAATGGAATCAAAGATTGGAATCCTTCCTGCCCACTTGGTTCAGCCTTTTTTACAAGGAGTCTAGGGTCTAAGGTAGATTCTTTCTTCTTTTGGCTTGGGCGTGAAGTCGGTCGCGGATTGCGATTTTGGCTTGCTGGTTTTGTATTTCTATTGAATGTCATTAAATCAGGCTTTTACTGGCTCTACCTTGGGCATATTACCCAGCACATAGAGCATTTTAAAATGATCAAATACTGCCGATAAAAAATGGGGCTTTGAGTGGTATGGAATATTAAATTCCTCCGCCGTTGCTTTCACTATTGGAGCAATTTCTCTATAGTGAACATGACAAATATCTGGAAACAAGTGATGTTCAACTTGGTAATTTAAACCCCCAATAAACCAAAAAAGAAATTTATTATTTGGAGCAAAATTGCAAGTAGTAGCTAATTGATGAAGAATTCGCTCACCTTCTACAACACCCTCTGAATCAGGAATTGGAAAGTCTACATCTTCAACAATATGTGCAATCTGGAATACCATAGTAATTGTGAATCCTGTCACGAAATGCATCATAATATAACCTAGGAGAAGCATTCCAACAGAGAATGGTGCAAATATTAATGGTAAACCTAGAATTATAGAAAAGTAACCGATTTTCCAAGCGAGAATTTTCAATACATTCTTTCTATATTCTTGCTTATTCTTAATCAATCCTTTTTCGTAATAACGTTTTAAGCGGATAAAATCCTTTACAGTAACCCAAGAAAGGGTGGATAATGAATAAAAAAACCAAGCATATAGATGCTGATACTTGTGTAAATTATTTTGAGGTGCGTTTGGAGAAAATCTTAAAAAAAACGGCGCATTAATATCGTCATCATGATCATCAATATTAGTGTAGCTGTGATGTAGGACGTTATGTTGTAACTTCCAAACAATAGAACTAGCACCTACCATATCTAAAGTATGCCCTACCCACTTATTAACCAATAAATTTTTAGAATAAGAACCATGAATGGCATCATGCATCACACCCATTCCTACACCAGCCATGCCCAAACCAGAAAGGAAAAAGCATGCGAACATTTGAAATGTAGTTGACGCAACTCCTAAAGTGATTAATGCCAAAGGAACTAAGTACAAGGAAACCAATATAACAGTCTTGACGACCATTGATGGTGTAGCATATTTTGAGCGGCCAGTGGACTTAAAGTGCGCGTAAACCCTCGATCTTAATGTTTGGGAGAATTCAGATAATTCTGATTCAGAGAACCTTACTGTTTTAATAGACTTTTTCTTTAATAGTGTTATACTCATGTTTCCCCATTTGGGGTTTGCTGCAGGTTTTAATCAAGGACAACATTTCAGTTGATGTGATTAAAAAAGTAGAAAGATGAAGAATTAAAACCTTTGCGGGGGAAACTCTCGAATTTGCTACTTAAGCAGGTCTATAATCAACGCGTACTTTGTTTCAAGAAAAGATAAAATCCTTAAGATTTTGCGTCTTTATGATACAAAGGTGATCAGAAGAATCCATAAAACCTAATTGATGCTAAAAGTTAATCAGTAAGTTAAAATTATCCTTATCGATTTGATTAATTCAAACTCCAGTTCAAAATCAAATTCGCATGAATCATTCCCACCTTATTATAGCGTTGATTTGGCTTTAAATCAGATTTTTGTAATGGCTCTTTATTCATAATGATTGCATGAATAGACAGCTTCTCTAAGGCTTTTGGCTTATACTTTAAACCTAAATTTATCTGTTGGTAAGAAGGGAAATTATATTTGTTGGCTTCTACTAAATCGATATCCGGCAGAAAGTGTAATCCAAAATGCAGGTATGGAGTCAAGCCAATTTCTGGAAATCCGTATTCCACATAAACAGTCCATGCATTTAAGCTAGAAAAACCTTCATTCCTTTCTCTAGGGATAAAGGTATACCAAGCATCCTTGCCCCACTCTCTGGGGCTGAGCCAACGACCATTGCCTCCCAAATGAGTGAAATTCAAATTAGATTTTAAGCGACTTTTAGCGTAGCCAACTCTAAACGAAACTGCATAATTCCTATCTTCAGGATTCTTGTATGAAAGCTCAGGGTCAGGATTCCCTCCTTCTCCCCAGCCATGTTGGAACCCAAATTGGGCCCCAAAAAGCCAACTGGAATTTTTTGGTAATCGGTGCTCCCCATTAATCCAGAAAGTATTTGAGATGTTTTGCACTGAGGTCACTGAAGCTTTAGCTTCAAAATTTTCCCAACTCTTTGAAATGTCCACGATACTGATCCACTTACTTTGAGTATTGTTAAAATATTGTGAGGGCTTCCCAAACACATCTCTTCCTACTGGAAATACGCCAAGAGATTCCCCAACTGACAACCATTCACTTGTCCCTCGAACACTCATTTTGCCGATTCCCCAAAACTCCAACTTGAATTTTTTTTCTGATTCAAACCAAACGTTAATTCCTTCAACTGCTGTAGGTGCCAGTCGTCCATCTTGCAAATTCACCCAATCCGAATCAATCCCCATTCTTCCAGCAGTAATTCCCCATTTGTTTTGGGAATATGAAACCGACAACGTTTCTATTTTCCCAAAAAACTTATTCTTCGGATTTAGCAGATCAAATAATCCTGATTCGTAGCGATTAGCCTGTCCAGATAATGGGTCTAATTCATTTAAATCCGAACTCCACAAGTTTCCAAAAAAACGATAACCTAGTTGGATTTTCAAGCGGTCTTGATAACTCAGTTCGCCTCCAAGATTCAAGGAACTCCCTAAAGCAAAATCATTTTTGAAGTCGCTTGGATAACTCGTTCTCATCCAGAAGGTTCGGAAATGAGCTTTAGGAACTAACGTGAGATTTTGCTCTTTTTCTTGAGAAAATGAAGAGATTGTGATAAAGAATACCAATAAGGAAATAATAAATTTCATTTTAGCTTTCCAGCTTGGATGGCCTTAAAAGGACCATACTTGTGCTGGTTTTCTGAGAAATTATCAGAATAAGGGCCAAAAGGATGATCCATTGGCTTTTTGGAAATATCTGGCCAATCTTTAGAAAGGTCCATCTTCGGTCGATCTAGACTATTAACGTATGCGGCTACATCCCAGGACTCTTCGTCAGAAAGCATAGGGCGCTCGTAAGATGCACCAAAAGGCATATTAGCGCGAACATAGCCTGCGAATCGAGAAAGTCTAAAGAGACCTGCTCCAAAATTGTAACTATTTGCTCCCCAGAGAGGGGGATAGGTATAGCCAGAACCATCGGATTTCTGTACCCCTTGACCATCTTCCATATGGCAGGACTGACACTGACTGATATAAATACTTTTCCCTTTGATTGGATCTGCTGCTCTATCTAAAATAGGAGCTTCATAAAGTCCTACTCCTTTCGGTTTTTCACCTTTCGCAACATCTTTTCCAAGCCATTCCATGTATGCAACCATCGCTATCATTTCTTTACTGGAGACAGGCAGCCCTTCACCATTTAAACTCCGCTCAAAACAGTCATTAATCCGCTTTGGAATATCTTCCATATTGCCAGATCGACCTCTTATTTTAGGATAAGTAGATGCCACAGCAGCGTAATTGTTTCCCAAAGGAGCTGTACCAGCTTGTAAATGACAATTTTGGCAATTCATACCATTCGATATTTTCATCACCTTTCCATTTGGACCTAGATATTCTGCGGTGTTGGCGATTAGTTCGCGTCCATATTTAATTGATTCAGCATTTGACTCCTCCTCTACTTTAGACCAATCAGGAGCTTGCCACATCCCCACTGGGTCCATTAATGGCTTTACTGTAGGAGCCGGAGATTCAGTAATCACTGCTTGTATTTGAGATTCAGATCTTGGAGCTACACCCTGATAAGCGAGGTATACAGCAAATCCTATCACTCCAACCAAAACTGATGCAAGAGCCAAGAGCCCTACCATAAGCGTGATTAGTTGTAAAAATGGTTTTCCGAGATTATTCATACTTAAAGCTTTTTACAAAAGTGAGAAATGAGCCTGAGTAAAAGTTGTGACTCTTATCACATGTTTTGGAAATTAAAGAAAAGGAACCAGCAATTCAATTTAGGTTCCTGTTTCTGCCAAGAATACCGATTTATTCAAAACTTTTCCTTGAATTTGGAATTTATCCTCCGACTTATAAAGTTCTAATTTCACTTGATCACCAAGAACACATTCTGCCAAATAATTTATGAGAAGCTGGCCTGAGTCAATTTGATGATCTTTAAAAAGATCTTCTACCCACCGAATATAGGTTGTGTTATTGACATGATTGTTTAGATCCAAATCAGAAAATCTAACTTTAAACTCCTCCTCAAACAAAAGCTTTCCGGAAACTCGAATTCGATCTGGCTGCCAATCAGGCTTTAATTGGGGATCAAAAAGAGCTGTTGGCAAAACCTGGTCTGGTCGATGAATTTTCTTAGACACTGTGTTCAATAATACCCAGGAGGACATTGCCCTTGCCAGAGGTTTACCTTGAAGATCTGTGATTAAGAATTCTCGAAAGGCAAATAATTTGTCCACACCTCTACCTGCAGTAAAGACTTTGATCGATTCTCCCCAGGTGGGAAGATTAGCCGCTTTTATATCAAATCGAGAAAGGATCCAACTTAAATTTTCCTCTAAAAGATTTCTTCCAAAATCAGCTGAATCGGCATGTCCCCAAGCAACTTCCTGAAAGAAATCAGCTAAAGAATTCATCCTCAATTTCCCATCAGGATGGACTTGGAATGATCCCACTGTAAACTCCTTACCAAAATGAAAATCGACTGGTTGTTTCATGATTAGGGTTTACTTGGAATCAAAAACACCTGTTTTCTAACACTGGAAAGGATAAAGATACCAATGCCGTTAAGGGCAACTAGGATGAAAGAAACTTTCAAGTCAAATAAATCGGCGATAAATCCGATTAAGGGAGGTCCAATCAGAAAGCCAAAAAAAGAGATTGTTGAGACCAAAGCCAAAGCTACACTTGGAGAATAAAGCTTAGATCGACCTGCAATACTGTAAGAAACTGGAATTAAAGAGGCCACTCCAAATCCCACTACTAGAAAACCGATCGTGGCCAGGAGGACTGTAGGCCAAATCACAGCTATCAATAATCCAATAAAAATCAATAGTCCACTAAATTGGATCACGGTTACTTTTCCAAATCGGCTAGTCACGCGATCTGTCAAAAACCTACCCGTAGCCATCGATCCCATAAATGCCACATAACCTAGCGCAATCCAAGTAGGCTCAGCCTTGACCACTTTCTTGAAATAAACCCCACTCCAATCAAACAAACACCCCTCAGCCATCATGGCCAAAAAAGCGATCATAGAGATTCGAAGCAATAAATCATCTGGTCTTTTGATCACCATTCCTCCACCTTCAGCTACATTTTCCTCTTTTACTATAAATTTTTGGGCAGAAAAAATAATAACGATTGATAGTAACATCACTATCGCAAAATGCAATGTTGGTCCTACTCCCAAAAAAATCATCCCCGCTCCTATCCCTGCTCCGGTAAATCCTGCCATAGACCAAAGCCCATGAAAAGAAGCTAAGATACTTTTACCCATTTTGTCTTCCAGATTAAGCGCTTGGGTATTCAAAGAGATATTCATGATATTTCCAAGCATACCATAAAGAATCAGCACTGGGATTATCAACCAAGTGGTAGGAGCCAAACCTATCAATGGCAAGGTCATCGCATATGCAAAACTTCCGATCATAATGACTCTTCTGCTGCCAAATTGGTGAACCGACCAACCTGCAATTGGTAATCCAATCACAGATCCAAGTGGTAGAAACAAAAGCAATGTTCCTAATTGGCCTTCAGAAAGCTGGAATTTAGCCTGAATGTCTGGAATTCGAGCTGCCCAGCTCGAGAAGCATAGGCCTACGAAAAAAAACATGCTTCCCAGCGCAATTCTTCTTTTGGAAAGAGAATTCATAAGTCAAAATAGGTTTAAAGCATCCAAAAGTAAAGAAGATTACATCAAAACCCTGAATACCTTTTCTTGGACCCAAGAAACTATTTTGTATAAATTGGGTTTTCACAGGAAAATAGCCCAATGGAATTTGTAATCGTAGGGGTGATCATCGCCTCAATAATTTTTCTGATACGAGTTATTATCAAAAAAGTATTTAATTGAAAAAAGCCACTTCCTATGCAGAAAGCGGCTTTTTTGAATTTTATTTTTTTACTTAGTTTGGTAATTTATCTGCAAATCGACCATAAACCCATGTGCCTGCTAATGCAGACAAAAGAGTTACAATAATTACAGTAAAACCGCTTCCGATTTGTGCAAACAATGGCCCAGGACATGCCCCAGTCAATGCCCAACCTAGTCCGAAAATCAATCCACCATAAATCTGACCTTTTCTAAATTCCTTATTTGGAATAATGATCGTCTCACCAGAGATTGACTTGATGTTAAGTCTTTTGATGAGTTGTATAGAAATAATACCGGTCACAATGGCAGATCCTATCACCCCATACATGTGAAAAGAAGTCAAACGGAACATTTCTTGAATTCTAAACCAAGAGATGATTTCTGCTTTCACAAATATGATCCCAAAAAGAATTCCCAAAATCAAATATTTAACAAGTGCAAAACCCTTCTCGCCAGTAACCTGGGCATTCGGTGCATCACATACGAATTCTTCTGTCTCTTTTTCTAATATTTTCATATGTCAGTAATTAAAATCCTACAAGTTTCATTAATGGTTCTAAAAACACATGGGTCATTAGAAATCCTCCGATCATAAAAGAAATCGTTGCAACTAATGATGGCCACTGAAGCGAACTGATTCCCATAATCGCATGTCCTGAGGTACACCCACCTGCATAGCGGGTTCCGAACCCAACCAAAAATCCCCCAAAAACTAAGAAAAGCAGTCCTTTTCCAGTAAACAGATTCTCCCATGAGAAAATATCCGAAGGCATCAAACCTGAAAAATCTGTAATGCCTAGTGCAGCTAGCTCTTGCTGAGTTCCTGATGCAATCACAATTTCATTCGGATTAGAAATAAAACTGGTCGCTATAAAACCCCCAATCAAAATCCCTAAAACAAAAACCAAATTCCAAGTTTCTTTTCTCCAGTTATAAGTGAAAAAAGGGATCCCTGAGGGTACGCACATAGCGCATACATGCCTCAATGAGGACGATACGCCGAAGGTTTTATTCCCTAGAATCAGCAATGCAGGTACGGTCAAACCGATCATCGGACCGGCAACGTACCATGGCCATGGTTGGGTTAACCATTCAATAAATTCATTCATATGTTAGTTATTTCAATTGTTAAAATCTGTAATCAATAATTAAACTATAGTTTATCATATTTACTCTGTTTATCATGTTTTCAAGAGCGATTTCCTGACCTGGACCTTCTTTTTTCCCTACAACTAAGAGTTGAAGATCTAACCCTTGAAAGAATCCTATAAAACGATAATCGAAAAGACCAGAAACTTGATAATAATCCGGTATGCCATATTTATTTAGACGTAAATTATTCTGATCTGGATTGTCCACATAAGAAAAGCCAAAACCAATTTTCAGCTTGTCTTGAATCACTTTTTGATCAAACTGGATCATTTTCACATCGACTCCTCCAAGACCTTCGAACCGTTCTCGGGGAAGACTAACAAAGAATTGTTCCCTCCCCCATTCTCTGGGAAACAAAAACCTCCCCTGATCAGAAATCTTGAGAAAATTCAAAGTCAACTCACTATGAGTCCATTTCAACCCTCCTCTTAGACCAAAACCATAGGTATGTTCACTGGGTAAAATATAAGCTTTTTCAGGGTTTTCATTTCCCCCATTACCTATTGCTGACTCATAGAGCCCTTGAATTCCCCACAAAAGCTGTGGTCCTGATTCCGCTTTAATATTTCCGGTTGCTTGGAGCATCGAAAGGCCAAATACACCTTCCGCAACATAGCTCCAGAATTCGATTTTAGCTTGATCAATGAAATACTCCAAACCTAGCGTAGCGACTCCTTCTGAATCGATATGGTGCTTATAATTCTCGTCTGAACCCATTGGATTCTGTCCTGTATTGTAAAACCCGAAAGATTCCTCCACAGTAAGCCATTCCAAGGATCCCCTCGAAATAACGTGCGTGAACCAGTAGG
>Ga0136655_1000859_pt1 | contig 13871 bp, 14 predicted proteins | sample CPBDNA_2_FD_94863 | JGI IMG/M metagenome (GOLD analysis project Ga0136655, IMG submission 94863) | Freshwater to marine salinity gradient microbial communities from Chesapeake Bay, USA - CPBay_Spr_15_0.8_DNA (version 2) | ecosystem: Environmental > Aquatic > Marine > Coastal | place: USA...
AGCCGCCACTGTGAAAGCCGGCTTCATTCCACAAGCGTTCTAGGTCCGCTCCTGTCGTCTTTCTGAGATCATCGATGCTCTTTAATCTTCCAGGTAGGTGCTCATTAAAGAGGTGAATCCACTTATCGATTTCAATGCGTTTCATGTAAGCGCGTACATCATCTGGGCGAGCACTGACAACGCTTTGGGCAGCAGTAGTGGAATCAGCAGGGGTAGCCGGTGTATTAGTAAATTTCAACGGTGCGACCATATTTATCGCCTTTAATAATTTTAAATCATAAAATGGAAAAAATAATAATTCATTTTCTTCGAAAAATCTCTTTAATTTATCGTAATCTAATACCTTCATATCTTTTTCTCCATACCAAAAATTTGCTGCTTTACGTCCACACATTTCTGTCAATAAATCTTTGTATTTTACATCAGAAAGTTGGAGTTCTTTGTCATTCGATTGAGATGTATTTATTTTATCATCAATTTTTTGTTTCAATGGTTCATATTTACGCTTAAGTTCAGCATTTAACCCTTTCAATTTTATATATTGTGATGTTAAGTTTATATATTCTTCATACTTTCCTTTTTTAACACCCCGATCAAGCTGTCCGCTCAGTTGTAAAAAAACATCTAAACTGTTTCCTATTGCCCTGATATTAGGGGTAAAGACTTGTTTGCTGCTGTACGTTTGTACTTTACCGAATCCCTTCTGCATTGCTTCGATCTGTCTATCTTCATCAATATGAACGTTTATACCCAAATTATTTAATAAACGACTAATCAATGAATCACTATTTAAATCTATTTTTCCAAGAGTATCAAGTTCTGTTAAGAATCTATCTTTTTCTTTTTCTCCTTCTTCTACTATTAGACTTTTCAAATCTGTTATTTTCTTTCTCTTTATTTTGGGGTCACTAACAAAAGCTTTATCATCATCACCGTCTAGACTATTTTTTAAACCTGTTAAAAAGCTAAAGTCTTTACTTCTGAAAGGGAAACCATCTATAAATTCACCGAACCCATCATTAAAATCTTTTATATAAAGTTTTTGTAATTCCTTATATTCTTCTCTATGTTTTTTATAATCATCACTCATCATTGTCCCACCTTTCACATTACCAAATGCCTGAATTAATTTATCTTCATATTCAGATAATTTCCATTTTTTTAATTCTGAAATAAAATCTTCATATGTTTTTGTTAATTGTAAATCTTTATATCTTTTTCCACCAGTTAACTGATATTTTTGTTTATCTGTCGTAAAAGCACTCATTTGTGTAGAATATTTACCACTTATATCCGTTACGTTACTTGATTTCCCTATATTATTTATTATATCACGGAGGGTCTGATTTTTTTCACTAAGGTTTTCATGAGCAACTATTACATTTTGCTTTATATTTTGTGCTGCCACCCCTGCTTCATCGACCTGAGATCGCCCTTCCATTACATCTCTTGCTGCTTCCATTACATCTATTGCTGGTGGGGCTGATGGTAAATTATTAGCAGGGTCACCGCTCCCCCCCCTTTGAGAATACAGCGAAGCAGCCATCGGCGCAGCTGCACCCGCTACTGCTCCAAATTTTCCGGCCACCCCCAAACCAACAACAGCCCCCAATAAACCAAGTTTACCCATTTTACTTTGTATAGAACCTAAACCTGCGTGTATTTCTATAGGGATAATACTTTTTTTAAAAGTTACCCCAACTTCTAAACTAGCAGCGACTTTTTCTAAATTATCACCATATCGAGATTCAAACAAAGGTTTCCTAAATATCATATGTTTATTAACTGCGGGTAATATATTACGGATATTTTCATCAACGCTTGTTAGATCAAGGTCGCTATAATCAGATGAGTTTTCATTTATTTTCCTTAAACATTCATATCTAAAACATGAGTTACAACCTGTGCAAAAAAATACCATATTAATCTGGCTATTACCAATCGGATTAAATACAACAGTTCCGTCATTTTTAAATGTTATTAATCTTCTTTGTCCACAACCCATGAAAGCATGTTCAGTGCAACTGCATATTCGGTCTTGCTTAAACGTAGTACTACCACTAGCAATCATATTATCATTATTAAACTGTATAGCTTCCATTATTTTGTTTTCTCCGTTACAGTTTTTACTATAACATCTTAAAACTACATGATTATTAGGTATATATCCTAGTGGTAAGTTACTTCTATGTGATTTATGTTGCCTTGCCTTTACATAAGATTCATCTCGTTGTTGTTTAGCTCGTATTTGAAAGGGGTTACCTTGATTGTCCCATTCTGAAGAATTTGTTTCAAATTTACCATTATTAATTTCATTAGCTAAATCAACCATATCTTTTAATCTTAGAACAATATATTCTTTAACATCTTCACTTATATTATAAGTACGAGTACCCAAAGCCTTCAAATTTGGATCACTTTTCAATTCTCTTTCATCGGCACTGTATACTACGTTTGTATAGGGGCCAGCTGCTGGCCGTGGCATGGTCGAAATAAGCATATGAAATATTTCCCACAAATCACTGTCAATTATATCTCTGGCTATGACTGGCTTTGAGGTGGGCGTATGGTGTGATGGACTATTTCCAGTTGATTCTATCCCTCTCTCTCCCTTCCCACCCCCCACTGAGAAATTATGCCATTTTTGTAAAATATCAGGAGATTTGATAAAACCGGGGTGGATGGTGAGGGGGGTAAAATATTTACCCTTAAATATTTTTGGATTAATATAATCATTTTCACTTGGTTGTATTGTTATTTGCTGATCTAGACCTGTAAATCCCCGACCATTAGAACCCGTACATATTCCCGCAGAAATCGGTAGTCCGGTCTGTACTTTACCTCCATACATACTAAATGGACGGAGTCTTCCATTTCCGTCGCCAGGTTTGGGAGTATTATGATCTTGAACATTATCATTGAAAACATGTAAATATTTATCATACGCACTCGCCGGCCCTGCAGCTCTCTTTTTAATTATATCTTCTGCTCGCGCAATAAGATCTGTATTTCCATCAATCTTCGAGAAAAAATTAGGTTCTAATATTATAGGTTGGATATCCCCTGCTCCGCCGCTCATCCCGCCGCCTGACCCAGCTACCCAGTAATGCTCCGCAGGAATCGCGTGCGTTGGTGCGTTTGACTTTGGTATATCCAGAGTTGTTTTTAAACTTTCATTGCTCTGTCCTCCACCTGTGGCGGTACCCTGTCTAGCCACCTGTGTAGAAACAGCCCCCGTTGTTTTTAAACTAAATGATGATAAAAAATAAGGTTGTGTATGAAGTTGATTTAATTCTAATAACTGTTTGTAATTCTTATTAAAAGTTTGTATTTCTGACTGGACTTCTCTGTGTGTTTTTTCAAGTTCTACATACTTCTCTCTGATTATTTTTTCGTTCTTTGTATTGACTTCATAATAATTTTCTTTTGTTGGTTTAACAATAGAAGTTCCCGATATACTAGTTGAAGAAACTTTTTGATTAGCTACTTGTCCCCCCGGTGGTTTATCCATGTTTCCACTCATTATTACTATTGATATATATATTTTATTATCTAATTTAATCTTAAACTTATTAATTCCCATATTTTATAATTATCATTTAATGTGATCACTATCTTTTTATCCTTAAATTCCTCATATTGTGGATTAAAATCAGATAATCTTTCAGGGTAACTAGATATACACAATTGAATTTTACTTTTTAAAACTTTAGTTTTAGCGATTTCTAAATCTTCTTTATATAGTAACCATTCATTATCACATGTATGTATATTTAAACCTAAATATTCAATAATTTTATATAATTCTTTTAAATATGATATAAATTTATCATTAAAATTATGATTCAGTATAAATTCATCAAAATCAAAAGTTTTAATAATACTTTGTTTACTTTTAATAGATTCAACCAAACCTAACATTTTACTGAATGTATTTTCTGTATTTAATGATAATTGAAATATTTCAGATTCCAAATTGTCAATCATAGAGTTATTCCTTGATCGGTATTCTTTGATATGTTTCCTTAATTTATAAATCATTTCATTATTAGAACGATAATCATCTAATGAATCTACTAGATTTCTATAAATATCATCTGTTTCATAATTTTGGTGAAGTAGCCAATGATTTTCTTTATTCATAATATTATTCTCTATTAAAGCAATTAATAATTCAGTCGCCATAATACATCCTTGACCATTAAAACCAGTATTACTGATATAAATTACCAAGGTATTTTTATTAATAATTTCCCATTCTAAATCTTTTTTACCGACTATACCCGATGTATTTGATACAAAAATACCATATTTAATACCTGTAGTTTCTAAATCTTTATAAAATTTATTTAATTGTTCGCGATTTACATTTGTATCATAACTTTTAAATTCATATAATATTTCACCGAATGGTGTCTTTGCCCTACTATCCCCCTCGTGTCCTACATGAGTTACATCTGAAATATCCCAACTAGGATATCTTTGAATTAATCGTTGAATACATAAATCTTCACTTAATCTACCTTTCCTTGATGAATTTGTTCTAATATGTAATAAAGCATCTAATTTATCATCAATATCACATATCTTTTCTTTATTTTGTTCGGTAGAAGTTTCAATGATATCTTTTAAAGGATCAAAATAAGAATGACAATCCATATTTACTTCACTCATCTGAATACTTTTAAAACCTATAGTAATCGCTGTTCTTAATATTTCATCTCGTTTCTCTTCATCTAAACTTTCTAAGTATTTTATATCTTCTACGTTAAGTAATTCAAATAATAATTTCATATTAGTTGATTTATGTAAAAAAAGTTTAAATAGTTAAATATCAAATTTTAAAAATATTAAGATTTACTGAAATTCATAACATCCATTACACACTAATCCAATATTTTCAACATTGTTCTGACCTCCATTTTTTAAATCTCTTTTATATTTTAATTTACTGTGTTGTAAATCACTATTCATTATAAAATTACTACAAGCATAACATCTTCCACCTTGCTTACTTAAAAGTGTTTCTTTTATATTAAAATTTGGATATTGAGATTCAAATAATTCAGCATTGGAATTCATAGAGTTAAACGTATATAAGGGTGTATGGTTTACATCATAGATATTTTTAAGAATCTTATAAAAAAATTCATATTCAAAATGATAAATATATAATATGACTACATAAACACTTATGAATCCGTAAAAATAATAGTGATATTTTTCTTCAAATCTATCATAATAATTCTGATAAATATAATAATAAATCGCTAAAAGTAAGATTAAAAATATGATTGAGTTCATATATTAAATATATTATTTAAAATCTTTTAATTAAAACAAGTATAATATAATTGTTCTGGATAAAAACATCTTACAAGGGTTTTACCATTATAAATACTAATATAATTACCTTTCATATCATTTAGATTAATACATTCAGATAGTTCAGTGGTCATATTATTATTTTCATTCATACAAGTTTCATATTTATCATTTAATTTATCGTATTCCGAAGAATAATTTATACAAGTATTCAAGAAAAAGAAAAATCCAAGAGTCATAAAAAATGTAAAAAATCTTAATCTAAAATTCTGATAAACCAAAGATCTTGTAACTACATCTGTATTAATTAATGCTCTTAGTATTCTTGCATCATTTAAATTAATTTCATTTCTCTGAATTTCTATATTTCTTTCATAAATTATTAATTTATAATTTTCATCTTTATGTTTATAAATATTTATTTCAGAACGACATAAAGGACATGATTTATTACCTCTTTTAAACCAATCATCTAAACATTGTTTACAAAAAATATGATTACAATCTGTTGTATAAATATCTTCATCTATGATATCTTCTTTCATACAAATTGTACAACTATTCATTTAAAATATATTATTATTAATATTTTGTTTTTCTAAATAGATTAATGCATCTTTAATATTTTTAAAAGCATAATCAACAAATTCATATTGATGACCAGATAAAAAATTAGGATTTATCCAAAATGTTGTCCATCCTAAACTTTTAGCCCCTTTACAATTCTCTAATAAATCATCAAAAAAATAAATCTGATTTTCACCTGGGTATATTTTTTGAATATCATTTTGCACGGAATTAAATGATCTCATATCAGGTTTCATATATGGTAATGTATCTCTACTATAAATTTTAAAGAAATATTTTTTGATATCCATACTTTTTATGATATCAAAAGCATGATTAAATGTTCCATTTGTATAAATATAACATTCACTTCTACAATTCTCTAATAAATTTTTTAATATTTTATCTTCTATAATCATATCATAATTTATAGGAACGCCTTTTTGATGAATGATTAATGTATCATCTAAATCAAAAACGTAATGAATCATATACTATACTAAAAAAAATTATTTAATTAATATATCTAATCTAACTGACTTTAACTATATTTAAACTGAATGAAACAACTAATTTAATCTATTCTGATATCTTCTTGTTTTGATAGATAATATCACAATCATAATAAGTATTTAGCATGCACTCTGGGACAACGCCATCTGGAAGCTGGAAGCAGTGTAGATGAGATAGAAACTGGCTATTTTCACTGGGTGGTTGAATTGCCTTAAATGTCTTCATGTTTTCCCCATCATAAAGTGTGTCAATGAGAGAACGAATAGCAACAGGATCATTTGAAACATTTTCCCCGGAAGTATCTTCGAGTACATAACCAGGGCGTCCACTACGAATTTCTTCAGGCATCTTAGTGATAACATTCACCATATAATCCCGAATAGTCATCGTTTCAAGTTCACCGAGTGGTTCATCGGGTTCTCCATCCTTCGCCCATCCCCGTTGAGCCCGCTTCAGAACCTTTACACCGCATTCTTTGATAAGAACATTATCCTTAATCTTTTGAACAACAATATCCAGAACATCAAGGCGCTTCTTCAGATCCTCTGTCTCTTCTTTAGAAGAGGGTAGCATTTCGTTGAAAGTGATAGGTCCGTCTTCTGTATGCCGAACAATCATCAGGTGAGACGCCTTAGAACCGTGCTTATCTCCTAGATGGATACCAGGAGCCCCCATAGGATGCTGAACAGTAAATTCATCATCACTGTAAATCGGGATCTTGCATTCACCAAGTGAATCTCGGTAAAGCATATTGGAGTTGTAGGAACCCATCATCTTGAGACAGACCTTATCCGAAGTGAAAATCTGATCAAAACCGATACTCTGATATGCATTAGTGAAATCTACGGGTTCTTTTGGAACCCACTCACGAAACATAGTGGTCTGTGTCATATTGGATGGATAATCCTTACGCCATTTTTCCACATACATATCCATCAGATCCATGATGGGATCCTTGGTTGGTCCGTTAGCTGAAGCAACGCTTGCGCATCGTGAAAGCGACATCCCTCCCTTTCTGTTCTTCCGACCTGATTACTTCTTTTACTACTGAAGAGATTTACTTTTGTTGTTGTGTGTATAAGACGATTATTTCTCTTATAAGCGTGTGTTGTTTGTTTATATGATTGTTGAAACAAACAAGAAATCAAATTTTTAATCTTAAATTCTCTTTTACAGAACAATTATTAGTCTTTTATTAAAATTAAGAACGATTATTATTCGTTTATAAAGAATAATAAGTTTGGATTAAAATTTGATTTATTTAAACTGATTTAAAAAATAAACTAAACAATTCATTATTATGAGTGGCATGGAAATTAACAAAAATGAACCTATGCTAAATGAAGAAAAAAATCGATATGTAATATTTCCGATTCAGCACGAACCTTTCTGGAAAATGTATAAACGAGCAGAAGCAAACTTCTGGACAGCAGAAGAACTAGATCTAAGTAAAGATTTAAATGATTGGCAGAAACTTAATGAGAATGAAAAATACTTTATTAAAAATATTCTTGCTTTCTTTGCTGCTTCAGATGGTATTGTGAATGAAAATTTAGTTGAGAGATTTTGTCAAGAAGTTAAAATCCTTGAAGCAAAGTTCTTTTATGGTTTTCAGATAGCGATGGAAAATATTCATAGTGAAACTTATTCATTACTCATTGATACATATATTAAAGATGTACAAGAAAAAACAAAATTATTAAATGCTGTAGATCATATTCCGAGTATTAAAAAGAAAGCGGATTGGGCTTTAAAATGGATTAGTGATACAAATTCCCCCTTTTCTCATCGTGTAGTAGGATTTGCAGCTGTAGAAGGAATATTCTTTTCAGGCGCTTTCTGTTCAATATTCTGGTTAAAGAAGCGTGGTTTGATGCCTGGTTTATGTCATAGCAATGAATTAATTTCTAGAGACGAAGGATTGCACACAGAGTTCGCTGTATTAATGTATCAAAATCTAGTAGATAAACCATCTCCAGATATAATTAAAGAAATTATTATTAATGCTGTTCAGATTGAGAAAGAATTTATTACTGAATCCTTATCTTGTGAATTAATTGGTATGAATGCCGAATTAATGAATCAATATATTCATTATTGTGCTGATAGATTATTACTTATGTTTGGTTTAGAAAAAGTTTATCATAGTGAAAATCCGTTTGATTGGATGGAGATGATATCTGTTCAGGGAAAAACAAACTTCTTTGAAAAACGAGTCGGTGAATATTCAAACAAAGCAAATCCCAATATTGATAAAGAAAAAAACCAAATATCATTTGATGAAGACGATGATTTTTAAAATATAATCTATTTAAAAATGAATAGTGAAATCGCTTGGTTATATATTTGGATTTGGTATTAGCGATTTATAGTTAAAAAAATATATTAAAAAAAGATATTTTTTATGTAATTTATTATTTATTTATGGGTATGATTGGATTTTATTTATTAAAAACTAATCAGTAATTTACTTATTTTCTTTACTTCTAGAGAAATGTCTATCAATTTTAGATTTAGATTTTGTAGTCGGTTTCACAACTTTCTTAGGTAAATTAAAATTATATTCATTTTTATCTTCATCATAAACTAAATTTTTTATATTTAAAATCTTACATGTTTCATTACAATATTCTATTTCACTACTTTTAGAAAGAATACCTTTTTCAAAGATACTATTTAATAATTTTTTTAATTTTTTAATAGTATCTTCATTTAATTCTTTTTCAGAAATTTCATCATCAATATATAAATTTAAACGATTTAATTTATTACCTTTTTCTAATTTCACCCATGGTTTTTTAAATCGTTCTTCTTTTTCGGATTCTAACTTTTTTAAAAGATCATCCATTTATTATTATTACCTGAATACTCTTTAAATTAAAATATATTTTTTATTATAATGGTTCAAAGGAGATCTAAAAGACTTACAAAACGAAATAGTAAAAAACCCGTTGGTTTAGTTTATTATAAAATGATGAAATGTAAATATTGTAAAATGTTTGAACGCGAATTATGGAATAAAATAATAGATTATTGCAATAAAAAAGGTATAAAAACACATATTGTAGTTAGAGAATTAAATCCAGAATTAATACCATATAAGATAAAATCATTTCCATCTTTGGTTAAATATGATAAAAATAATAAAATGACAATTTTTAAAAAGGAAAGAACCTTAAATAATATAAAACGATTCTTAAATTAATGATTATAAATATAAAAACCAGCTAATATTGTAAAGATACCAAATATCTTTTTAATAATATCAGGTTCCATTGGTATACTATATTTAGATGATACTGAAGCAAAAATAGTAAATAATAATGCCATATATAATGATGCTTTAATATCAACATAACCATTTTTATAAAATTTCCAAGCAGCAAATAATCCTATAGGAGGTAATAACATAAATAAAGATGTTCCTATTCTATGTTTTAATGAACCGAGTAAACCAAACATCGTTAATAATGAAACTATTATTATTTCAGCACCTCCACCTACTAATCCAACTAATAATCCACTACTTATTCCAGCTATTGTTATACCACTCAGGTAATAATAATCTATATTATTTTATTATATATTATTTTATTATATTATATTAATAATGCCTAAATATAACATTTATATTATATGTAAAACGGAAGAAGATTTTTTAGAGAAAAGTAATGATATTAATGATAAATATTCATCTAAAATATGTCATATGCAATGGATACCAGCTGAATATCTTAAATTAACACAATGTAATAAGAAATTGCTAAAAGATCTCCATACTAGATGGAATACAAGTGGTAAAAAAACGTTAGCTAAATTAGGTAATATTGCTGCACATCGTAAAGCATTATTAGCTATTTATATGAATAAAACAGATAATAATATAATTCTTGAAGCTGATGCTGAATTTTCATCTAAATTGCCTTCTCCTCCTGATAAATCTTGTTATATGGGTGGTTGGTTAATACCACCACAAGTATCTAAAGCAGGTGAAAAGGTTGATGTTTCACCTAAAAGAGGTTTAAATACGATAGATTATAATAATTTTGCTGTAATAATGACTCACGCTTTATTTATAAAAACATTTGAAGAAAGTATAGAATTATTTCAAACTACTATTACAGATAAGATAAAAAATTATGATATTCATCTAAAAGAATTCGAATATTTTAAATATTTTCATTATCCACCTATTTTTGTTCAGGGGAAACATATATCTGAAATAGAAGGAAATACTAATAGAAACGATAAGAATACCCAAATGTATGGTTTAACTAATTAATCTTCATTCTCAATTCTATCTAGGTACTCCTTTAATTTAAGTCTCATCTCTAATCTTTCTTGAAAACATTGGTTTTCCCTATATTCTTGAATACCTTGAATAACCTTTTTACGATGTACCCTTGCTTCTCGTGTATTTGGAATGCGATGTTCTTCCATTTTAGCCGAACCCTTATCTAGATTTTTATAATATTCAAGTGTTTCTTCAAATGTCATACTTTTGAGTAGTCCTTTTTCTTGGTGAATTATGAGACGTTTTCCCCTTCTCTGTATATCAGTCTCCATATTTTTTATCATCTCTTTTTCTTCTACCATAAGACGCTCGAGCTTCTTCATACTTTCAGGATCATCTTTACCAAAGAGATGTCTCTGACTTTTGCGATTCTTTCGGAGTTCTTTTTGAGCTACAGTTTTTGATGCGTTCATTATAATTATATTCTTTTGTTTTGTTGAAACTAATGAATATAGATGAAATCAAATTTTAATCAAAAAATGATATATTATCACTACCATTTTGTTCTTTTTTATCGTCTCCAACATCTTCATCACTTTCATCTTCTTTATCACCTTCATCTTCTTTATCACCTTCATCACCTTCATCACCTTCAGCACCTTCAATCTTAAGATGATGCATTATTCCTTCATCACTCATTTCAGACATATTATCATCATCTTTAACTCTTAATTCATCATTATCTTCTTTATTGACAACTTTATTTAATATATCAGCTATATTAGATTCGTCAACTTCATCTTCATCATCACTTGGTAAATCATCATCTTTATCTTCAAAAAAAGATTTAATGCCTTCAAACATATTTAATAAATTTTCTGATAAAGGAATACCTGGACCAACTCTATCCATCAAATCATCAATTTCAGTATTTTTATCATCAATTAATTGTTTTAATCGCATACATTCACTTTTATGTCCCTCCATACATTTTGATATTAAAGTTGATAATAAAGCACCATTTAAAAATATAACATGAATATTTTCAGGAATACCTTTCACTAATCTCATATTTACATTATTCGTAAGATTATTATCATCTTCTAACATCTTTCCCATATAAAATGATTTCGGCCTCGTACTTAAATCATCAAATAATTTACGATGAGGATTATCATATTCATTGCATCTTTCTTCTAACTCTAATAAATTATCTCTAACTCTTTCATCGCATTCATGATAATTATTTTTTAAACGCTCTAATGTTTCATATAAATTACTATCATCTTGAGATGATTTTAATTTAGAAAATTCATCATCATATCCTTGAACCATACTCTGTAAACTTACTACATTGTTGCTATCATAACAACTATTAGGACATCTAAATAAATCAATGGGTTCAATACTTTCATGCCATTCCCCGATTGCAGATTGCAATTTATCATTTAATTGTGGATATCTATTTGTTCTTAATATCATATCTCCATTCAACTTTTGTTGTATAACACTTAATAATCTTAATAAATTTGTATCATGTTTTTTACATAAATGATTACAATGATCTATAAAAGATACATTATGAATCATATTGTGATCCATACTTTTAAGAGGGATGGCACTACTAAGATTAATATCACCATTAGAAACTAATCCAGCAAATTTAGGTAATTCATAATAATAAACCGACATATATAATTATTAATTAATATAATATTTTTCTTTTAACTTATTTATTTATAGTTATGTTTGAATGTATATTTGTTGGTGATACTGGTTCTGGTAATAATGATCAAAAATTAGTCTCTAAATCTATAGAAAGACTGAAAAGTAAAAATCCCATACAGACCGTAATCATTGTCGGTGATAATATATATCCAGATGGTTGCTCAGATATTCATGATTCGCAATTTAATACTAAATTTAGAGATATTTATCAAAATATTGATTTACCTTTTTATTTATGTTTAGGAAATCATGATTATCATAAAAATGCTCAATCACAAATAGATTATACATATAGTCAATATAATCAAGATAAAAAATGGAATTTACCAAGCAAATATTATACTCAAAGTTTTCCTCATTGTGATATATTTTTTATAGATACAAATTTTAAACATTTATCCGAAGATATAATCCAAAATGGATTAAGAGATACTATTCAAAGTATAAAAAATTCTAAAAAACGATGGAAAATACTTTGTGGTCATCATACGTGGAGATCTGTTGGAGGTCACGGCAATGCTGAACCGAGACACGAAAAATTTATGGATGATTTATTAAAACAGGTAGATATAGATATTTATATTTGTGGACATGATCATTGTAAAAGTTTAATTCATGTTGGGAAACATAGTATTCCTACTTTAGTCATAGGAACCGGTGGGAAAAGTTATGATGATAGTTTAGTATTCTTAGAAAAAACAGATTATGATAATAGTCAATTAGATTTTTTTTCGCCTAATTTAGGTGTTTGTCATATGAAATGTAATAATAAATCTATGACTCTAACTTGTTTTAACGAATCCTTACAAAAAGAATATAGTATAAAATTATAATTTATCAATTACTTTATTTACCCTTTTATTTAATACTTTCAGTTTACTTTTTATAGAATAATATAATGAATCATATAAGACTAAACTGGAACCTAAGCCTATACCTACATACACTTCATCTTTCATAGAAGGTTTATAATTTTTATTTAATGGAGCAAATATAAATGGAATACAACTTAATAGCTTTTTTAAATAATATATAAATATTACAAGTACCATTAAATCAATAAAAATATCTTTAATCAATGTAATATTACTCTCTTCATCATTTTCATATGTTTTAAAAACGTAAGGTATAATATTATCATTATTTATTAATGTCGTAAAAACATATGTTAAAATAAAACTTATTATTGTATAATAAAATATCTCTAATAGTTTAAATATTCTTATACTGTCAAATCTCACTAATCTATCAAAATTATTCATATATATAATATAAGAATATTTAAATTATTTTAGAAATAAATATTACATTCCCATAAATATCTACTATGTGATAAATCTATATTCAAATCATATTCTTTACCTATTATATCATATTCATGTAAGTTATGTGAATCTTTGGGAAATATATAAGATAATTGCTCATAATTACTATATTCTTTATCTTCTTTTTTTATATTTATATCATAGTTATTTATTAGAAACTTATCTAAGTTTTTGATGAA